>OBEQ010677583.1_pt1 | contig 70605 bp, 71 predicted proteins | sample 1670901 | NCBI WGS metagenome assembly OBEQ01 (sample SAMEA104232315, study PRJEB22302) | groundwater metagenome | biome: forest; feature: aquifer; material: groundwater | place: USA | collected 2011-08-07 | depth 5.4 m
AGAGGATGGTCTGCGTCGACCGGTAATTCTGCTCCAGCAGGATCGTCCGCGCGTCCGGGTAGTCGCGTTCGAACTCCAGGATGTTGCGGATCGTGGCGCCGCGGAACGCGTAGATCGACTGGTCGGCGTCGCCGACGACGCACAGCTCCCCCGCCGGCACGTCACGCCCCTGGCCGACCAACTCCTTCACCAGCGTGTACTGGGCGTGGTTGGTGTCCTGGTACTCGTCGACGAGCACGTGCCGGAACCGGCGACGGTAGGCCTCGGCGACGTGCGGGTGCGCCTGCAGCAGGTGCACCGTCTGCATGATCAGGTCATCGAAGTCGAGCGCCTGTGCCTCGCGAAGCCGGCGCTGGTAGAGCGAGTACGCCTCGGCCACGCTGCGCTGGCGGGGCCCGGACGCGCCCGCCGCGAACTGGTCCGGATCGATCAGCTCGTTCTTCAGGTTGGAAACTTCGGCCGCCAGCGAGCGGGCAGGATACCGCTTGGGGTCGAGGTCCAGCTCCCGGGCGACCAGCGACATCAGCCGGCGGGAGTCGTCAGCGTCATAGATGGAGAAGGTCGACTTCAGTCCGGCATGGGCGTGCTCGGCGCGCAGGATGCGCACGCAGGCGGAGTGGAACGTCGAGACCCACATCAACCGGGCCCGGCCGCCGACCAGGGCGGTCACCCGCTCCTTCATCTCGCCGGCGGCCTTGTTGGTGAAGGTGATCGCGATGATCTCGCCGGGGTGCACCTCACCGGCGCCCAGCAGGTGCGCGATCCGGTGGGTCAGCACCCGGGTCTTGCCCGAGCCGGCGCCCGCCACGATCAGCAACGGCGCGCCGCGATGGGTCACCGCCCCGCGCTGCGGGTCGTTGAGCCCGGCCAGCAACGCCTGCGGGTCGCGCCCCCGGGCAGCGCGCGCGGCACCGCCGGGCCGGCTGACCGGGACCGTGGGCACGGCAGGGGGAATCTCGAAGAGAGCGTGCATCGCAGGGCGAAGTCTATGCCGCGGCTGGGACAGAATCCCGGCACGACTCCTCGCGCCGGGGACCCGGCCACGGCGCCCGGCCGGGCGGCGCCGCGTCATCCGGTCGGCCAGTTGTTACCGACAGACCCTCGCCGTCAGGCACGCGACCATGGCATACTCGGCGACGTGAGTGTGCAGGCGCACGGCTACTTTTTCTACGGCTCCGGGAGTCCGGCAGCCGTAGGTCGCACCTGAACGACAGACCTACCAACGCCCCGGGCTCCCGAGCCCGGGGCGTTCCGCGCCTTCGGGTCCACAGGAGACCAGACCGGGGCCCGAGCCGCGAGGACAAACAGAAATGGCCGCAACAACCGTGGATGCGCAGACTCCCACCGACGCACCGGGGTCAGACCCGGGTATGCACATCGCCCAGCTGCGCGCACGCATCGACGAGATCGACAGCACCCTGGTCGCACTCTGGCGCGAGCGGGCTGAGCTCTCCAGTCGGGTGGGCTCGACCCGTGTCGCCGCCGGTGGTACCCGGCTGGTGCTCGCCCGGGAGCGCGAGATCCTGGACCGGTTCCGGGTGGCTCTGGGCGACGACGGCACCCAGCTCGCCCTGCTCCTGCTGCGCGCCGGTCGCGGCCCGCTGTAGTCCGGCCCCGCTGGAATCCGGCCGCTAGTCCGGGTGCAGGCCGAACAGCCGGCCGAGACCGTTCTCCCAACTGCGGGGTATGGGTACCTTGACGCCTGCGATCTTCAGGGTCATCGCGCCGATCAGTCCGACCGAGATGCACGCACAGGAATCCAGCCACCACCAGAACCACGAATCGTCGCTGACCGGCTTCTGCGGTACCGCCGCCGTCTCTTTCACCGCGGGGGGAGTCGGCCCCGGGCTCGGGTTGGCCGGTGTCGGCGCCCGCTCCACGGGTGGTGGGGTACCCGGCAACTCGTCGTCGTTCTCCAGCGGGGTAGCCCGGGCCGCCGCGCCGCCGTCGACGTGTACGGCCAACTGCTGGGCGTACTCCTGATCTATCGGGCCACCGAGGATCCGGAAGCGCACCGCGCAGTGCAGGGTGCTGCCCAACTGCGCCTCGTCCGAGATCAGCACCGTCTCGTGGAAGACGGCATCGTCGCCACCGGTCACCGTGATCTCAGCCTCACCGAAGGCGAGTCCCAGCCCCGGGTCGCAGGAGTGGCCCACCCGGCTCACGCTCACCCCGCCGGGGCGCACGTTCGCCAGGATCGCCGCGCTGACCAGGGTCGGATCCGCGGAGACCAGGGCTCCGCCAGCATCGTGGACGACGGCCGACGCCTGGTGGGTCGCATCCAGCCCGTCGCCACCGCCGGCAACCGTGACCGCCACCACCCGGATCGAGGTCTCGATCAAGGCGTTCGCGGCGTCGACAACGGTGGCGCCGCCGCTGCCGTACTGGCTCGGGGCGTCCCCGATCAGGACCACGATGCGGCTACTGCCCGGGTTGAAGGCGACCGCGGGGGTGGGCAACGCGACGCCGAGCGCCTGCAGCCCGCCGAGCCAGTCCTCGGAGGTGTCGCAGGGGTACCCGTCGTCGCCGTCTCCGGGGTAGTAGTAGGGGCAGGGAGCGGCTGTAGTCAGGGCGTCGGTGGCCGAGAGCACGGCTGCGGTGTCGTCGGTGAGACCGCGCAGGATTCGGAACGCCTCGGCGCCGTCGCCCCTCGACCGGTACGACGCGACAGCGAACCGCGCGGTCGGGTGGTCGAGCAGGATCCGCGGGATCACCACGTGAAGATCGTTCTTGACGCCGGTGAGCGCCCCACCCATGCTCCGGGCAGTATCGACCAGCAGCACGATTTCCGGTTCGGGTGGCCGGCTCGGGGTGTGCACCGTCGCCGTGACGGTGGGGGCCCCGCCGGCAGTACCGTGGGCCTGCGCCGGAACGGTGTCCACGCCCCCGCCGGGTGCGGTGGCGTGCGCCGGCACCGGCACCGGCACACAGCCGAGCATGACCAGGACCGCCACCCCGACCAGCAGTGACCGGATGATCCAGCTACGCCGGGCGGACGGGACAGCCGGCGGTACGCCCATGTGTGTGCTTCCCCGAGGTCATGGCGGTGCGGCGGCCGCCACAAAGCCCCATATGTCGCAAAACGACCGGGCCCCTGGTCGCGTAACGCGGACAGCCTCAGACCAGCCGGCGATCGGCGGCCCACCGGGACAGCTCGTGCCGGCTGGACATCTGGAGCTTGCGCAGCACATTCGAGGCGTGTGTCTCCACCGTCTTGATCGAGATGAACAGCTCCTTGGCGATCTCTTTGTACGCGTAGCCGCGCGCCAGCAGCCGCAGGACCTCGCGTTCCCGGTTGGTCAGCTGGTCCAGCTCAGGGTCGACCGCAGTCGAGCCGGTGGCCCCCGCAGCGCCGGGCGCACCGCGGCCGGCAGCGAAGGCATCCAGCACGAAGCCGGCCAGCCGCGGGCTGAACACGGCGTCCCCGTCGGCCACCCGGCGCACGGCCTCGACCAGCTCGGCAGCGGAGATCGTCTTGGTCACGTACCCCCGGGTGCCGGCCCGGATCAGGCCGATCACGTCCTCGACCGCGTCGGAGACCGACAGCGCCAGGAACCGGATCTGCGGATGGGTACCGCGGATCGCGTCCAGTACCGCCCTGCCCCCGCCATCGGGCAGGTGCACGTCGAGCAGGACCACGTCAGGTTCAGCGGTCGGGATCCGGGCCAGCGCCTCGGGTACCGACCCGGCCTCGCCGACGACGTCGAAGTACACACCGAGCTCGGCCCGTACCCCGGCCCGGAACATCTCGTGGTCGTCGACCAGGAACACCCGCAGCCGGCGCTCACTGTCACCCATCGCTCTCCGCCTTTCTCGCCGTCGCCCCGCTCACCGGGGTCGGCAGCACCAGCCGCACCTCGGTACCGCCGCCGGGCTGGCTACGGATCTCCGCGGTGCCCGCGTGCCGGCCCATCCGACCGATGATCGACCCCCGGACCCCGTGCCGGTCGTCCTGCATCGCGGACGGGTCGAAGCCGACCCCGCGATCGCGGACGAAGACACTGACTTGCTCCGGCTCCACCTCGGCATAGAGCGACACGCTCACCACCTCGGCGTGCCGCGCCGCGTTGACCAGCGCCTCCCGGGCCGCCGCGACAAGCGCCCGGACCCGGTCGTCGACAGCGCGGTCGCCCACCACGACGGTCTCCACCGCGATCCCGTACTCGTCCTCGACCTCGGCCGCGGCCTCCTCCAACGCCGCGGCGAACCGGTCGTCCGGCGACGCGGTGGGCTTGTACAGCCAGCCGCGCAGCGTCCGCTCCTGCCCGCGGGCGAGCCGGAGCACTGCCTTGCCGTCGGCGGCGCTGCGCTGGATCAGGGCGAGCGTATGCAGTACCTGGTCGTGCACCATCGCGGCGAGTTCGGCCCGTTCCCGCTCCCGGATCCGCGCCTCGCGCTCGGCGCGCAGTTGGCTGAACGTCCGCACCAGCAGCGGCGCCAGTACCAACCCCAGGGCGACCAGCCCCACCACGGTGAGCAGCACGCTGGCGAACAGGGTGGAGAAGCTGGCGTGCGCGATCGGCGAGACCACCACAGCCACCCCGATGACGCCGGCCAGCACCAGAGCACCGCCGCCGAAGTACCGCAGCAGCGAGCCCGGCCGATTGCGCCCCAGCAGTACACCCTGCAGGGCACCCGTCAATGCACCCGGCAATGCACCCTGCAGGGCACCCGGCAGGGTGCCCCACCAGGACGCGGCCGGCGCCGCCGCGATCCGGCGCCGGGGTTCCGCCTGGTGCCAGATGATGCCGGCGCCGAGCGCCACCAGCGCGACCAGCCAGCCGACCACGCTGTCCAGACCCTGCCCGCTCACCATCAGCAGCAACAGGATCCCCGCGGTGAGAGCGGCGAACGGCGCCAGCCGGACCAGGTGGCGCCGCCCCGGTGGCCGGTCCGGGGCGACCGGCAGGACCGCCCAGAACGCCGCGTACATGACGGCACCCAACCCGCTCAGCGGGGTCAGCACCACGAACCCGATGCGCACCAGGACAACCGGGATCTCCAGGTGTGCAGCGAGTCCCGCCGCGACACCGGCGAGCAATTGGCCGTACGGTGCGCGGTACAGGCGACGGTCGCGGGTCGGGACGGTCATCATGGGTTCACCGCTGTGATCGTCACACGGGTCCGGCGGTACCACCACCGGGCCCGCCCCGGAGCCTGGAATCAGGGTCAGCTCAGGGTACGCACCTGAGGCGCCCGGCCGGGCCGCCGCGACAGGATCGACGGTATGAACGCCACGTCCACCCACGAAGAGCCGGGCCGCCCCGAACCCGACGACGAGACCCCGGCGCCGGACCCGAACCAACCGCCGCCCGACGCGCCGCCGGACCCGAACCAGCCGCCGCCCGACGCGCCGCCGGACCCGAACCAGCCGCCGCCGTTCGCGGCCCGGTACGGCCTGGTCCGACCGGCGAAGGGCCGGTACCTCGGCGGCGTCTGCGCAGCGGTCGCCCGGGCCACCAACACCGATCCCCTGCTGTGGCGGGTGGTCCTGGTGGTACTGACCATCTTCGGCGGAGTCGGGCTGCTGCTGTACCTGATCGGCTGGCTGGTCATCCCGGCCGAGGGCGCCACCACATCTGCGCTGGAAGCGGGGCTGGGGCGGGGCCGGGGCCGGTCCGGCACCTCGTCCGCCGCGGCCATCATGATCGGGGTACTGGCGGTCGCCATCTTCGCCGCGGCCAGCTCCAACGATCTCCGCTCGCTGGTCCTCGGTGCGGCCGTGATCCTGGGCATCGCCCTGCTGATCTCCCGGTCCGGTGGCGCAGCCGGCAGCGCCGCTGGTACCACGACTGACGCCGCTGCGGGTACGCCGTCCGGCGCCACGCCGCAGTACTCCCCGCCGTTCGCCCCGGGCGGTCCCTTCGCCCTCAGCGACCCGTCCGCGGGGCCGCAGTACCCCCCACCGGCCCCACCGCCGAGCATCGGGCTGTCCGGTGCGGCCGCTGCCCCCCGCCCACCCAAGCCGCCCCGCTCCCGGCTGGGCCTGGTGGTGCTGTCGGTGAGCTGCCTCGCGCTGGGCGTCCTGGCCGCGGTGGACATTTCCGGGGTACGGGTTCCCGTCCTGGCGTACGTCGCCGTTCCGCTCACGGTGATCGGGTCCGGGCTGGTCGTCGGCGCCTGGCTCGGCCGGGCCCGCTGGCTCATCGCCCCGGGGCTGCTGCTCACCGTCGCGCTCTTCGTCGGCTCCGCGATGGCCGGGATGCAGTGGCACTTCGCCGGCGCCCCCAACACGGGCGACCTCTCCTGGCGGCCGGGCAGCATCGCGGAGCTGCAGCCGAGCTACACCGTCGCCGCCGGCAGCGGCCGGCTCGACCTGTCCGGCCTGGACTTCACCGAACACGACACCGACGTCGAGGTCAGCGTGGATGTCGGCGGCCTCGAGGTGGTCCTGCCGCCCAACGTCGATGTCGACGTCGACGCGAAGGTACATCTCGGCGATGGCACGGTCTTGCACACCCAGTGGAGCGGGATCGACAAGTCCGGCCGGCACGTGGCCGACAACGGCAGCGATGGACCGGGCGGCGGCCACCTGCACCTCACGGTCACCGTCAACGTGGGCACTCTGGAGGTACACCGATGAACAAGCCCCGCACCGACGGCCTGTCCCTGGGATTCGGCCTGGTGTTCCTCGCTGCCGTGGCATGGTGGCTGGCCCGCCACCAGTTCGCGATCCCGCTGCCCGCGTCGGGTTGGCTGGCCGCCGCGCTGATCCTGTTCGGCCTGATCGGCCTGGTTTACGCCCGGAACCAGCGGTGACGGGCTTGCGGAATAGACTGGGCACCCGTCAACTCTTGCCGTGCAGACCGCCCGAGGAGCACCCTAGTGACCCAGTTCCCCGCCCAGGTCGGGCCACGGGCGGCCCGCGCGCTCACCGCCGAACTGGCCCGCAACGCGGGGCCGAAAGCCGCTCTGCTGATCGGCGCCGGCGCCGAGTCGCCGGTACTCGCCGCTGCAGTGGACGCGCTGCTGGCCGAGGACACGTTGACCGTCGTCGCCAGCGCGGCAGCCGGAGCGCTGCGCGAGCACGTCGAGGCGCAGGGCCGCTGGATCTCCGACCGGGTAACGGTGGTGGAGTCGCTCGGCGAGGCCGACCCGGCCGATGCGGTCATCGTGGCGGAGCCGTTCACCGGCACCGCCGAACAGACCCGCGCCAGGCTGGAGGAGCTGGCCAAGTACACCAACCCGGGGGGTGTGCTGTCCGTTCTGGTTCCGGCCACGGTGCTGCCCAGTGGGGCAGCCGACGAGATCGAGCGGCAGGTTGCCCTCTTCGGCGTCGGCAGTGATCTGGTGCTGCGCAACGTACCCCCGGTCCGGGTGCACCGGCTGCGTTACACGACGGTGAGCCACACGGTCGCCGAGCGGCTCACCCCGACGTACCGGCCGTCGAGTGTCCCGCTGACCCGGGGCATGAACATCGACTCCAATGGCGTCGCGGCGGCCGGCATAGCGCTGGGCCTGGCGGCGCTCACCAAGGCGGCGCGGCCGAAGTCGAAGCTGTGGCTCGTGCCGGCGCTGGCCGCCGGGCCGGTCGCCGCGTTCTTCCGCGACCCGCAGCGCGACGTGCCGGACGACGCCAAGGCCGTGGTGGCCGCCAGTGACGGCAAGGTGCTGGGCGTCCAGCGGTTGCGGGACGAACGCTTCGGCGATGCCGACGGCCCGGAGTACCTGCGGATATCGGTCTTCCTGTCGGTGCTGGACGTGCACGTCAACCGGTCTCCGGTGGCCGGCCGGGTGGTCGAGTACTTCCTCACCGATGGCGGGTACGCCGCCGCGATGAAGCCCAACGCCGAGCACAACGTCGCGGCGTACACGGTCCTGGACACCGTGTACGGCCGGGTGGTCGTCGCGCAGCGGACCGGGCTCATCGCCCGCCGGATCGTGCAGCGGGCACCCGTCGGGTCGTTACTGGCCAAGGGTGAGCGGTTCGGTCTGATCCGGTTCGGCTCGCGGACCGACGTGTACCTGCCGAGCAGGGCGGCCGTTGCCGTGGTGGCCCCCGGCGACCGGGTGGTCGGCGGGGTCACCGTAATCGCGCGCTGGCTGTAGTCAGCGGGCCGGATCAGGCGGTTTCGTCGACCCGCCGCTGGAAGAGCCAGAGCACCGGGCCGCTGCAGAGATAGGCCAGCACCACGCCCACGAAGGCGAGCCGGTAGTCGATCATCGCAGCGAACGCCGGCAGTACCAGCATCCAGGACGGCAACCGCAGCACCCGGGCCAGCTTGGCGTACGGGAAGCTGCTCACCATCGCCAGGGCGAAGACCGTGACCCCGACGACCCGTACCGCCGGCGGCAGCACCGGGTTGAAGATGATGCTCAACGACAGCACAGCCGCGGCCATCGTGGTCGGCACCCCGCAGAAGAAACGGCCGTCCTTCGGCGACACGTTGAACCGGGCCAGCCGGATCGCGGCACAGACCGCGACCAGCGCGCAGGCCGGCAGCACGTACCCGAGCGGGACGGAACCAGCGAGCCAGGCGTAGACCACCACCGGGGTGGCGACGCCGAACGAACACATGTCGACGAGTGAGTCCATCTGGGCGCCGAACGGGCTGGACACCCCGAACCGGCGGGCCAACGCGCCGTCGGCGCCGTCGAAGACCACGCCCGCCAGCACACAGAGCGCGGCCAGTCGCACGTCGACGCCGACGACCACCAGGAAGATCGCGAAGAGCGCCAGCAGCAGGCTGGCGACGGTACAGGCGTTGACCAGGGCGAATCGGATCCGCCGGGCCAGGGTGGGCTCACCGGGCAGCAGCCGGATCGACAGCGGGCCGGACGGTGGGCCGCCGGCGAGCGCCGCAACGGCGGGGCTGGACGGTGCGGCGGCAGCGGCCGCCGCGGCTGACATGCGGGTCAGCCGGGTCAGCTCGAACTCGCCGAACGCGGCATCAGCGTGACTGTCGGCCACAATGATCGAGGTGCCAGCAGCCGTACGCCGACGGGCGCGTCGCCCGACCAGCAGCACCTGCCGGGCCAGCGAGCCGCTCCGACGCAGCCGACCTGCCCATCGCCGCCCCGCAGGGCGGGGGCTGTCGGTCGTACGAGGCCGACGCCACAGGGCTCTCGGCACGTATTCCTCCACTGGTAGCAGTCTGTGCCAGTTTCGCGGCCTACACCATCGCACACCGATGCACCCGGTGGCGATGCCTGGAGGTACAGATCTCCTCGGGACATCAGACGCGATCAGCGACATCACAAAGAGTAGCGGGACTTCCGTCAGCTGCCCAGCGCCTCAGTGCAGCCCGGCGCAGCGCAGCGCCTCCTCGGTCACCTCGGTCAGCTCCAGGCCGGGCAGCTCCGCGGTGCCGAACCAACGGGCCTCTGCGGTCGTACCGCCCACGTCGGCGACCTTGGGGGCGGTCGGCTGGGCCACGAGCACCCGGTAGAACGCCCGAACTCCGTGCCAGTCGATCGGGTACCCCTCCGGGCCCAGCTGCGCCGCATCGCGATGGCTGGCCACCCCGAGCAGCCCGACCAGGCAGCCCCGCTGGCCGGTCTCCTCGACCAGCTCCCGCATCAGCGCGATGCCCGGCTGCTCGCCGAAGTCGGTACCACCGCCGGGCAGGTGCCAACGTCCGGCGCCCGGGTACCCGGCGGCGATCCGGGTGAGCAGGACCTGCCCGATCGAGTCGGTGGCCACCGCATAGGCGGCGAAGCGCTGCGCGCGGTGCAGCCCGTCGGGGCCCGGCACCGCAAAGAAGGACGGCAGCTCGGGGGGCTCGTCGGGGCGCAGGTCGACCGGGGCCGGGGGCGCGTCCAGCGCGATCGCGGTGAACGGCCGCAACGGCAGCGCAGCCGCCTCGTCCCCGGTGAACCAGCGGGCCAGGTCGGTCGGCTGGCCGATCCGGTCGCGCAGCGAGCCGCCGCGGATCGAGACCTCGTAGATGAGCCGGTCGGTGTGCAGGGTAATGCCCCGCCCGGGCAGCGCGCGCATGTCGGCGAGGACGTCGCGCAGCCGCACCACGGCGACCGACAGACCGGTCTCGGCGGCGGTCTCCCGCACGACGGTGTCGAAAGGATTCTCGCCGTGGTCGACCGCGCCGCCCGGCAGGGACCAGACCCCGGGGGTACCGGAGCTCGGCGCCGCCCGGACGAGGAGCATCCGATCGGACGAGTCAGTACATATGCCGGACGCGGCGATCCGCCGCAGCGGCTCCAACGCCGGGGTCACGGGCGAAATTGTGTCCGATTTCGCCGACTCCTACGGGTGAGTGTCGGATTGCTGACAGATCAGGCTCCGACGGTCCTGCTGACTGCACCCGCGAGACCGGGCTCACTCCCACTCGATGGTGCCCGGCGGCTTGCTCGTCACGTCGAGCACCACCCGGTTGACTTCGGGTACCTCGTTGGTGATCCGGGTGGAGATCCTGGCGAGCAGCTCGTACGGCAGCCGCGACCAGTCAGCGGTCATCGCGTCGTCACTACTGACCGGACGCAGCACCACCGGGTGTCCGTACGTGCGTCCGTCGCCCTGCACGCCCACACTGCGCACGTCGGCCAGGAGTACCACCGGGAACTGCCAGACGTCGCGATCGAGCCCGGCCCCGGTCAGCTCCTCCCGGGCGATCCGGTCGGCGCCGCGCAGCAGGGCGAGCCGCTCCCGGGTCACCTCGCCGATGATCCGGATGGCCAGCCCCGGACCGGGGAACGGGTGGCGCCACACGATCTCGTCGGGCAGTCCGAGCTCGGCGCCGATCGCGCGCACCTCGTCCTTGAAGAGCGTGCGCAGCGGCTCGACCAGTTGGAACTTCAGGTCGTCCGGGAGCCCGCCCACGTTGTGATGGCTCTTGATGTTGGCGGTACCCGAGCCGCCACCGGACTCGACCACATCCGGATAGAGGGTGCCCTGTACCAGGAACTCGACGTGGTGTTCCGCCTCGACCTCGCGGGCCGCGGCCTCGAAGACCCGGATGAACTCCCGCCCGATGATCTTGCGCTTGGCTTCTGGATCCGTCACTCCGGCGAGCGCGGTCAGGAACCGGTCGGCCGCGTCGACGACCTTGAGCCGGATCCCGGTGGCCGCCACGTAGTCCTTCTCGACCTGCTCGGCCTCGCCCGCGCGCAGCAGCCCATGGTCGACGAAGACACAGGTGAGCTGCTCGCCCACGGCCCGGTGCACCAGCGCCGCGGCGACCGCCGAGTCGACCCCGCCGGAGAGGCCGCAGACCACCTGCCGGTCACCGACCCGGGACCGGATCGAGGCCACCTGCTCGTCGATGATGTGCGCGTGGGTCCAGGTCGGCGCGAGTCCCGCGATGTCGTACAGAAAGTGCTTGAGGACGTCCTGCCCGTACGGGGTGTGCGCCACCTCGGGGTGGTACTGCACACCGGCCAGCCGCCGGTGCGGCGCCTCGAAGGCGGCGACCGGTGAACCCGCCGAGACCGCGGTCACCGCGAAGCCGGGCGGGGCGGCCGAGACGCAGTCGCCGTGGCTCATCCACACGGACTGTTCGCCGGGCAACCCGCGCAGCAGCAGCCCGGCATCAGCTGCGGTGCTCAGCCGGGTGCCGCCGTACTCCCGCTGCCCGGTCTTCGTCACCACACCACCGAGCGCCTGCGCCATCGCCTGGAAGCCGTAGCAGATCCCGAAGACCGGTACGCCCGCCTCGAAGAGCGCCGGGTCGACCTGCGGGGCACCGGGTTCGTACACGCTGGACGGGCCACCGGACAGCACGATCGCCGCCGGCTTGCGGGCGAGCAGCTCGGCAACCGGCATCGAGTGCGGGACCAGCTCGGAGTAGACGTGCGCCTCGCGCACCCGGCGGGCGATGAGTTGGGCGTACTGGGCACCGAAGTCCACGACAAGGACCGGCGGCGGCGTGGTCATGCGCCGAAGCCTATCCGGGGCGGAGCCGGCCGGCTCCCACCGCGGGTGTCACGGGTGCGCCGGTTTGGCCTCACTGAACAGCCAGGTATCGAAGAGTGTCTTCAGCGGCCGGCCGGCGACCCGCTCGGCGAGCGAGCTGAACTCCGCCGTACTGGCATTGCCGAAGCGCTTCTCCTGCGCCCAGCTGCGCAGGATCGTGAAGAACGCGGTATCGCCGACGGCCACCCGCAACGCCTGCAGGGTCATCGCGCCGCGCTGGTACACCGACCCGCCGAAGAGGTGGTCCGCACCGGGATCGCCGGGCGCGGGCCGCCACACCTGGCTCGTCGACGACGCCGAGTACGCAGCGTCGAAGGAGGCACCGACGCTACGCCGGCCGCGGTGCTCGTCCCAGAGCCACTCGGCGTAGGTGGCGAACCCCTCGTTCAGCCAGATGTCACGCCAGTTCTGCACCGAGACGCTGTCGCCGTACCACTGGTGGGCGAGCTCATGCGCGAGGATCGTCGAGGGGTCAGCACCCGAGTTGGTGGTGAAGAACCTCGGGGCGTACACCGGGCGGGTCTGCGTCTCCAGCGCGAAGTCCAGCGCCAGGTCGGGCACGATCGCCCCCATCGCGTCGAACGGGTACGGCCCGAACTGGGTGGCCAGGAAATCGACAATCTCGGGGGTACGGGCGACCACCGGGTCGATCTTGTCGGCCGGCAGTGAGGCGGCGACGGCGGTGTAGACGGGCAGTCCATTGTGGACGTCGCTGACCACCCGGAAGTGTCCGATCGCGACAGTCGCCAGGTAGCTGGCCATCGGGGCGTGCTCCGACCAGCGCCAGGTGGTCCAGCCGGCATCGCTGGAGGAGCCGTCCAGGATCCCGTTAGCGACAGCGCTCAGCCCGTCCGGCACGGTGACCGCGAGGTCGTACGTCGCCTTGTCGCGCGGGTGGTCGTTGACCGGGAACCAGTCCGTGGCCGCCTCAGGCTCACCGGCGACGACCGCGCCATCGGTGGTGCGCACGAAGCCGTCGTCGCCGACCTTCTTGCCCTTGCCCGGCACTCCCGAGTACCGCACGGCGACGGTGAACTCCCGCCCTTTCGCCAACCCGGCCGCCGGGGTGACCACGAGCTCGTGTTCCCCGTCGGGCTTCCAGCCGGCCGGCGCCCCGTCGACGGTCAGCTCCGACACGGCCAGCTGGCTGAAGTCCAGGTTGAAGCGGTTCAAATCCTGCGTGGCGGACGCGGTGATCACGGCGTACCCGTCCAGCCGCCCGTCCGACGGGTTGTACCGGATCTCCAGGTGGTAGTGCGCCACGTCGTAGCCGCCGTTGCCGTACGCCGGGAAGTACGGGTCGCCGATGCCGGCAGCTCCGGGGCTGAACTCCCCGGGCGCCGCCACGCTGCCGGGTACGCCCGGCGACGGCTGGGCTGTGCCGTTGTGCCGTTCACATGCCGCCAGACCGCCGACGCCGCACAGTACCGCGACCAGTGCGGCCGCAACCCCGGCCCGCCCTCCCCGCACGACTACCTCCCCTGACCACACGACCACCAGCGCCCCCACGGTAAGCGGCGGGGGCCCGGCCGGGTGCCGGTGGGTACGCTGGCCGTCATGGCGGTCTCCTCCTTGATGGTGCCGATCGGCACACCGGCACCGGACTTCGCGCTGCCCGACCTCGCCGGGCAGGTCGTGCGCCTCGACGATCTCGCCGCAGCGCCCGCGCTGCTCGTGGCGTTCCTGTGCAACCACTGCCCGTACGTCAGGCACGTCGAGGTCGAGCTGGGCAGACTGCTCACCGGGTACCCCCCACTCGCCGTCGTCGGGATCTGCAGCAACGACGCCGACGCGTACCCCGACGATGCGCCAGCGGGCCTGGCCGAGCAGGCGGAGCGGGCCGGCTGGACCTTCCCGTACCTGGTCGACTCCGACCAGCGGGTCGGGCGCAGCTACCAGGCCGCCTGTACCCCGGACTTCTTCCTCTACGACGCGCACCGGCGGCTCGCCTACCGGGGCGCGCTCGACGAGTCGACCCCGGGCAACGCACGGCCGGTCACCGGTGAGCTGCTGGGTACGGCGATCGGGCGGGTCCTTGCCGCAGAAGCGGTGCCCGAGCCGCACCGGCCGAGCATGGGCTGCTCCATCAAGTGGCGGGACTGAACCGGCCGCCGCGCGACCCGAGCGGCCGCCGCGCGACCCGAGCGGACTCAGGCGCCTGAGCTGTCCAGGACCAGCCCGACCTTCTGGAACTCCTTCAGGTCGCGGTACCCACACTTGGCCATCGCCCGCTTGAGCCCGCCGAAGAGGTTGAGCGCACCACCCGGGTCGCCGGAGGGTCCGTAGAGCACCTGTTGCATCGCGCCCAGCGGCTCCTCGGCCGCCCCGAACGCCCCGCGCGGCAGCTTCGGGTGGCTCGCCGCGGAGACCCACCACGCCCCGCCCGCCGGGGCGTCCGCGCAGCGCGACAGCGGCTCGCCGAGCATCACCGCGTCGGCCCCGCAGCCCAGGGCCTTGGCGATGTCGCCCGAGGTCCGCAGGTCGCCGTCGGCGATCAGGTGCACGTACCGGCCACCGGTCTCGTCGAGGTAGTCGCGCCGGGCCGCGGCCGCGTCGGCGATCGCGGTCGCCATCGGTACCCGGATCCCGAGCACCCGGTCGGTGGTGGACCATTCGTCGGCGCCCACCCCCACGATGACCCCGGCCGCGCCGGTCCGCATCAGGTGCAGCGCGGTCTGGTAGTTGGTGCAGCCGCCGACGATCACCGGCAGGTCGAGGTCGGCGATGAACTCCTTCAGGTTCAGCGGCTCGTCCACAGTGGAGACATGCTCGGCGGAGACCAGGGTGCCCTGGATGACCAGGATGTCCACGCCGGCGTCGAGGATCACCGGGGCGAGCGCCAGAGTGTGCTGGGGCGAGACCCGCACCGCCACGGTCACCCCACCGTCGCGGATCTCCTTGACCCGGTCGACGATCAGCTCCGGCCTGATCGCCTCGGAGTAGACCTCCTGCAGCCGGCGGGTCGCCGACGCCTCCTCGTCGAGCCCGGCGAGCTCCGCCAGGACCGGCTCAGGGTCGGCGTACCGGCACCAGAGCCCCTCGACGTTGAGCACGCCCAACCCGCCGAGGCGGCCCAGGGCGACCACGGTCGCGGGGCTCATCGTCGCGTCGGACGGGTGCGCCACGCACGGAATCTTGAACGGGTACGCGTCGAGCTGCCAGCTTGTCGAAACGTCGTCGACGTCGCGGGTACGCCGGCTCGGCACGATCGCGACGTCGTCCAGGTGGTACCCCCGCTGCGCGGTCTTGCCCAGGCCGATCTCGACCACATCACGCATGACAACGCTCCACAGTAGACAGGGATCCGTCAGCGCCAGCAGTGCTAACGGGAGTGGTAGTTCGGCGCCTCGATGGTCATCTGGACGTCGTGCGGGTGGCTCTCCTTCAGACCCGCCGCGGTGATCCTGATCAGCTGTCCGCGCCGCTGCAACTCGGGGATCGTCGGCGCACCGACGAAGCCCATGGCCGACCGTAGGCCACCCACCAACTGGTGCGCCACCGCCGACAGCGGCCCGCGGTACGGTACCTGCCCCTCCACGCCCTCCGGTACCAGCTTGTCGTCGGAGAGCACGTCGTCGGCGAAGTACCGGTCCCTGGAGTAGCTGCGCCCGCCACCACCGCCGCGCGACTGCATGGCGCCCAGCGAGCCCATCCCCCGGTAGGACTTGTACTGCTTGCCGTTGATGAAGATGAGGTCACCGGGGCTCTCCTCGCAGCCGGCGAGCAGGCTGCCCAGCATCACCGCGTCCGCGCCGGCCACCACCGCCTTGGCGATGTCCCCGGAGTACTGCATCCCGCCGTCGGCGATCACCGGTACGCCGTGCGGCCGGCAGGCCCGCGCGGCCTCCATGATGGCGGTGATCTGCGGGACCCCCACCCCGGCCACCACCCGGGTGGTGCAGATCGAGCCCGGCCCGACGCCGACCTTCACCGCATCGGCCCCCGCCTCGACCAGAGCTGCCGCCCCCGCATAGGTGGCGACGTTGCCGCCCACCACGTCGACCGCGGTCTCCTTCTTCAGCCGGGCCACCATCTGGAGCACCTGACGGTTGTGGCCGTGCGCGGTGTCCACCATGAGCACGTCGACCCCGGCCTCGACCAGGGTGCGGGCGCGCTTGTACGCCTCCTCGTTCACCCCGACCGCCGCGGCCACCCGCAGCCGGCCGGCGGGATCCTTGGTGGCGTTGGGGAACTGCAGGCTCTTGGCGAAGTCTTTCACGGTGATCAGACCGCGCAGCCGTCCCGCGGAGTCGACAATCGGCAGCTTCTCCACCTTGTGCCGGCGCAGCAGCTCCAGCGCCTGCTCCTTGTCGACCCCCACCTCGGCGGTGACGAGCGGCATCGTGGTCATCACGTCGCGCACCAGCACGCTGGAGTCGGTCACGAAACGCATGTCGCGGTTGGTCACGATGCCGACCAGCGCACCTTCGCGGTCGATGACCGGCACCCCGGAGATCCGGTACCGGCCGCAGAGCGCGTCAACGTCGGCGATCGTGTCATCCGGTGAGCAGGTCACCGGGTTGGTCACCATGCCCGCCTCGGAGCGCTTGACCAGGTCGACGTGCTGCGCCTGCTCCTCGATGGAGAGGTTGCGGTGCAGCACCCCGAGGCCGCCCTGCCGGGCCATCGCGATCGCCATCCGGGCCTCGGTCACGGTGTCCATCGCACTGGAGACCAGCGGCAGGTGCAGCGTCACGTTGCGGGTCAGTCGGGTGGACGTGTCCACCGCGGTCGGCACCACGTCGGACTCGGCGGGCAGCAGCAGCACATCGTCGAAGGTCAACCCCAACGGCAGCGCGCGGTCGTCGATCGGCAGTTGGGCTCGCGGTGAAAGATCCATGTGTCGCCCCAGATCTCGGTCGGCGGCAGGTTGGTTCATCGTACCCCCGGCAGATCTTGGCTTTTCAGACAGGCCTGGGGTGGCGCGACACCGCACGCCGCACTCAAGGGCCGACGGCTGTCGGTGTTGGGTACTACGGTGGATACGTGCACGACGAGCCCATCGACCCGTTCAGCGGCGACCCCGCGGATCCTTCGGCTGATCTGGAGGCGACCGACGACGCGAACGACCCGCTCTCCGAGGCGGAGCGCCAGGACGTCCTGGAGGACCTGGCCGACCTGGAGATCTACCAGGCGCTCCTGACACCGATCGGGATCCGCGGGCTGGTCATCGAGTGCGAGGACTGCCACGAGCCGCACTACTTCGACTGGGACCTGCTGCGCAGCAATCTGAAGCACCTGCTGACCTCGGGCCGGCCCCGGGTCCACGAGCCGGCCTACGATCCCGATCCCGATCACTATGTGACCTGGGAGTACGCGCGCGGATACGCCGACGGCGTGCACGACGCGCTGGCCGACGCCACCGACGACGGAGATCGCTAGCCGCGATCACATTCCGGTTTGGCGCCGGCCCCCACGGGGTACCGACGTGCCATGCTCAGCTCACCAGTCCGGACCGGAACGCCGACGCGACAGCGTGCGCGCGGTCCCGCGCGCCGAGCTTGCGGAAGAGCCGTCGGGCGTGGGTCTTGACCGTGTCCTCCGAGACGAACAGCTCGCGCCCGATCTCCGCGTTGCTCTTCCCGTCAGCCATCCCGCGCAGGACCTGCAGTTCCCGCTCGGTCAGCTCGACCCGCTTGCGCGTCGGCTCGGCCACCACGTCGCCGCGTTGCTGGGGTACCGGCAGTGCGGCAGCCGCCTGCTGCGCCGCGAGCGAGCTGGTGCGCGCGAGGGCGCCGCGGCCGGCGCCAGCCACCAGCTGGCCGGACGCCGCGCCCGAACCGCCCGCCGCGCCAGCGCCGGACGGGACCGCATCACGCAGCCCCGGCGTGCCTGGCGCACCGGCTGACGTGCCCACCGGCTGCTGGCCGGGGGTCAGCAGAAGCAGCAACGCCTTGGTCACCAACGTCACCGTGTCGCCGTTGTCGCCCCGGATGACGCCCCGGGCACCGGCGGCGACCGCCGCGGCCGCGACCCGCGGCTCCTCCGGGCCGAACAGAACAAGGACAGCGCCGGGCGCGACAGCCTGCACCCTGCGGGCAAACTCAGCGCTGTCGGGGCGCGACACCGCGGTGTCGGCGAGCACCAGGTCTGCCGGGGCCGCCGCGAGCTGGGCCAACGCCTCAGTGGCCGTCAGCGCCGTCCGCACCGTGGCGCCCAAACCGAGCCGGGCTGCTGAGGTCGCGACTGTCTGGGCCGCGACCGGTGTCCGAACACACACCAGAACCGAACGCACGTGGTTCTCCTCTCTTATCCGAGAGAACACCACAAAAGTGCCTGATCATTATGCATTTTCCGCAGAATCGCCCCTCGCCCGCTTTGCGGCGTGTCGCCAGACACGACCCCGAGGGGCTGTTTGCCGGAATTTGGGGCGTGCGGACGACGGGCGCGACCAGCGCGCGAACTGCCGGCGTGAGCAGCTGGAAGGAGAACGCGGATGACGAACGTGGCTCACCTACCCGGTCCCATCGCCGAGATGTGGGACTGGCAGCGCCAAGGCTTGTGTCGGGGGCAGGACAGCGCCCGGTTCTTCCACCCCGACGGCGAACGCGGCGTGTCCCGTGGTCGCCGGGAGGCCGACGCCAAGGCGCTGTGCCGCGACTGCCCGGTACGGCCCGAGTGCGCCGCCCACGCGCTGGGCACGCGCGAACCGTACGGCGTCTGGGGCGGGTTCACCGAAACGGAGCGGCTGCGGCTCAACGCCATCGGCTGGGAGGATGCCGCCGACCGGCGCCGGGGCCGGGTCGACGTGAGACGGCTGGAGGCCCGCCTCAGCCGCGTCAGCCGACGGTAACGCCGGGCCGGCAGCCTCAGCCGACGGTAACGCCGGGCCGGCAGCCTCAGCCGACGGTGACCTCCACGGTGTGCAGGCCGGTGGCCCCGTCCGGGAACGACGGCTGCCGCTCCTCGGACTGCACCGCCCCGCCGTTGTCGGTGGCGCGCACGGCGATCTCGTGGGTGCCCGGGGTGGCGTCCCAGGAACAGGTCCACTGCCGCCAGGTATCGATCGACGGCACACCGGCCAGGGTCGCCCGCTGCCAGGGGCCGCCGTCGACGCGTACCTCGACCGCCCCGACCCCCCGATGCTGCGCCCACGCGACCCCGGCCAGCACCACCGGTCCCCGGCGCAGCGTGGCGCCGTGGCGCGGCGTGTCGATCCGCGACGAAGTCTTGATCGTGCGCGTGGGCGCCCAGCCGCGGCGGATCCAGTAGGCGTCGAAGTCGGCGAACCGGGTCAGCTCCAACTCCACGAGCCACTTCGTGGCCGAAACATAGCCGTACAGTCCCGGCACCACCATCCGGACCGGGAAGCCGTGCGCGATCGGCAGCGGCTCACCGTTCATGCCGACCGCGAGCAGCGCGTCGCGCCCGTCACGCAGCACCGAGGTGGGGGTACCGGCGGTCCAGCCGTCCACCGAACGGCTCACCACCTGGTCGGCGGCGTCGTCCGGCTCGACCTCGTCGAGCAGATCCTTGATGGGTACCCCCAACCAGCGCGCGTTGCCGATGAGCCCGCCGCCCACCTCGTTCGAGACGCAGGCCAGAGTCACGTACCGCTCCACCATCGGCCGGCGGAGCAGCTCGTCGAAGCTGATGGTGAGCGGCCGGTGTACCCGTCCGAAGATCCGCAGCTGCCAGCTGTGCGGGTCGACCTGCGGCGCCACGATCGCGGTGTCGATCAGGTAGAAGTCCTGGTTGCTCGTCACGAACGGAGTCGGCCCCTGGGCCATGTCGCCCGGCAGCGGCGAAACGCCGTTGCCGGGCGAGGGCAGCACCACCGCGGCGCGGGCAGCCGCCACGCCCCGCCGCTCGGCCAGCCAGCGCCCACCGAAACCGGCCAGGGCCGACGCGCCGATCCCGATCCCGGCCAGCTTCAGGAAGCGGCGTCGTCTCGTTCCGTCGTCGAGCTGATCGGTGAACGTCGCCCGACCAGCGAAGAACTCACCGCCGACGTCGCCCTCTCTCGGGGCACCGACGACCACCGGCCCTTGCGTCACAGTCAGTTCGTTGTCCGACGCGGCGTCGCCACCCGCAGTGGCGGTGTCGCCCGCCGTGGCGGTGTCGCCCGCCATGGCAGTGTCGCCCGACGCGGCGGCGCCGCCCGACGTGGCCTGGACGGGAAGCCAGCGCAGCATCCACACCAGGACGCCGGCACCGGCACCGGCGCCGAGCACGGACGGCAGCGGGTACGCCCAGGTCGCCCCGGTACGGGTGCCCGCCGCCACGGCGCCCAGCAGCCCGAAGAACGCGATCCCGGCAAGTCCGTACGCCAGGCGCCGCAGCGCGAGCACCCCGACTCCCGCCGCGAATCCGGCCAGCAGCAGCCCCGTACCGACCTGCAGCGCGAGCTTGTCATCGGTGGAGAAGACCCGGATGGCGAACTCCTTGACCGATTCCGGAACGGCATCCACCACCACCCCGCCGACCGCGACCAGCGGCGCCGAGCGGCCCCCACTCAGGATTGCCACCAGTTCGCCCACGGCCAGCGCGACCACCGCCGCCACGACTCCGGCCAGTGCTGCAGATCTCCGTCTCACCGGCTCAGTCTTGCGTCCGCAGCCCAGCCGGAGAAGTGACGCGCTCGATCTGTTCGCGGCACGTAAGCAACGATGACGACCATCCGCGACGCCAGAGCGTCATGTCGGCACGGTTGCTGCCCGAACGGTGCCGAGAGGGCCTGCACCTTAGGGGCTACCAGGAGTCATCGATCGGAATGACCCAGTGGGTCGACGGCCACCGATGGCATAGGCGTCCGGGTCGCCGGTGCGCACGCTGCACCGTCGGTGCCGGTAGGAGAGCACCGCAGCGGCGGCGAGGTCTTCGCGGCCACCGTAGTACAGCGTCCAGTCCAGCAGCAGATCATCGTCGGCCCGGTCGAGCGTGACGACAAGGACCTGCGGATGATGTAGCAGCTCGTGCAGGTTGACGCCCGGATCGCGACGTACCGACTCCAGCAAGCAGGCCGCAGGCACGGCCACATCCTCGCCGGTCTCTTCGGCGATCAAGATCGGCTCGTGGACGTGCATCGACCCGCCCGCAAACGCGAGGACGGCACTGGTGTCCAGAACGAGCGTGACCGGCCGACTGTCGTCGGGGCTGCTCACGCCGCGCTACGTCGCTGCGTCGCCGCCCATTCCCGGACGAGGCGGACTTCGTCGTCGCGCTCCGCAGCCCACTCCTCGTCGCCAATTGCCGCGACGCGCTGTCGTTCGGCGAGGTGCCGCTGACAGATCTCCGCCCGCTCAGCGCTTCGGGCGTCGTCGTCGGCCACACCGAGGAGTCTAGCGCCGTCGACCATGGTGAGGACATCCTCCACGGCTGCCGGTGTACCACTCGTCCGGATGCGCCGCCGGCGCCCGATCCTGGCCGGTGCATGCGCCGCGGAGCTGCCAGTGGCTGTCGCGTAGGCCAGTTTTGCGGTGCTGCGCCCCGGGACGACTGGCGGTACACCGGAGCCGCCCACCACACGGCGAACGGCCGGTACGCCCCACTGGGGTGTGCCGGCCGTTCGCCGTGTGACGAACCGTCAGAAACCCGGGCCGTGCTGGTGCCCGTGGCCGTGACCGTGGCCGCCGCCCGCGGCGGGTTCAGCCGTCTTGGGCTTCTCCACGATCAGGCTCTCGGTGGTGAGCAGCAACGCGGCGATCGACGCGGCGTTGGCCACCGCACTGCGGGTGACCTTCACCGGGTCGAGGATGCCGGCCTTGGCGAGGTCGACGTACTCGCCGGTCGCCGCGTCCAGCCCGGTACCGAACTCCGCCGAACGCACCTTCTCCACGACGACGTACCCGTCGTGGCCCGCGTTCTCAGCGATCCAGCGCAGCGGCTCGGCGAGCGCCTTGCGTACGATCGCCACCCCCACCGCCTCGTCGCCGGTACGCCCGAGGTTGCCGTCGAGCACGTGCCCGACCTGTACCAGGGCCGCGCCGCCGCCGGGGACAGTACCCTCCTCGACTGCCGCCTTGGTCGCCGAGATGGCGTCCTCGATGCGGTGCTTGCGCTCCTTGAGCTCGACCTCGGTCGCCGCGCCCACCTTGATGACCGCGATGCCACCGGCGAGTTTGGCCAGCCGCTCGTTGAGCTTCTCCCGGTCCCAATCCGAGTCGGAAGCCTCGATCTCCTTGCGGATCTGCTCGATGCGCGACTTCACGTCGGACTCGTTGCCGGCACCGTCGATGACCGTGGTGGTGTCCTTGGTGACCACGACCCTGCGGGCCCGGCCGAGCTGGGTCAGCCCGACCGCGTCGAGTTTGTGCCCCAGTTCGGTGGCGACCAGTTCGCCACCGGTGAGGATCGCCAGATCCTGCAGCATGGCCTTGCGGCGGTCACCGAAACCCGGTGCCTTGACCGCACAGACCTTCACCGTCTTGCGGATCGCGTTGACGACGAGGGTGGACAACGCCTGACCCTCAACGTCCTCGGCCACCAGCAGCAGCGGCTTGCCGGCCTTGACGACCTGCTCCAGTAACGGCAGCAGGTCCTCGATCGCACCGATCTTCTGCGTGGTGATGAGCAGGTACGCGTCGTCGAGCACCGCCTCACCGCCCTCGGCGTCGGTCACGAAGTACGGGGAGATGTAGCCCTTGTCGAACTGCATGCCCTCGGTGATTTCGAGCTCGGTGGCGAGGGTGGAGCCGTCCTCGACGGTGATGACGCCGTCCCGGCCGACCTTCTCCATGGCCTCGGCGATGAGCTCGCCGATCGTGGCGTCCTGCGCCGACACCGTCGCCACCTGGGCGATCTCGGTGCGGCTCGACACCTCCGCGGCCCTGGCCTTCAGGGCCTCGGCGACGGCCTCGACAGCCGCCTCCATGCCGCGCTTGAGCGCGGTCGGGCTGGAACCCGCAGTGACGCTGCGCAGCCCTTCGCGGACCATGGCCTGGGCCAGGACGGTCGCAGTAGTCGTGCCGTCGCCGGCAACGTCGTTCGTCTTCGACGCCACCTCCTTGACCAGCTGAGCGCCCAGGTTGGCGAACGGGTTGGTCAGTTCGATCTCTTTGGCGATGGTCACGCCGTCATTGGTGATGATGGGGGCGCCGAACTTCTTGTCCAGGACGACGTTGCGCCCGCGCGGGCCGAGGGTGACCCGGACCGTGTCGGCGACAGCGTTGACACCGTGCTCCAGCAGGTGCCGGGCGTCGTCCGAGAAGCTCAGGATCTTCGCCATCTGGTATCCCTTCACGAGGCACCGCCCCGGGGTCGGAGCGCGAAGCGCGCCGGCACCGGGGCGGTGGCCACTCCTGTGTTCTAGCGGATCACTTCTCGATGACCGCGAGCACGTCGCGGGCGGAGAGCACCAGGTACTCTTCGCCGCTGTACTTGACCTCGGTGCCACCGTACTTCGAATAGATCACCGTGTCGCCGACCTTCACATCGATCGGCACCCGGTTGCCCTTGTCGTCGAAGCGACCCGGGCCCACCGCGAGGACAGTGCCCTCCTGCGGCTTCTCCTTGGCGGTATCGGGAATCACGATGCCCGATGCCGTTGTCGTCTCCGCCTCGTTGGCCTGGACCAGAATGCGGTCCTCGAGCGGCTTGATCGCAACCTTCGTCGCGGTAGTCACGGACATACCCTCCTGGGGTATTGATTCTGCGTACCACATTCAGCCGGGCGGGTCCGTCGTCGCGGGTGTCGGCACCGCCTTGCCAGACACAGATGTCTGGCACCCTCGGTTCGAGAGTGCTAACCGAGATTATGCCGACGGCTAGCACTCCGTCAAGGCGAGTGCCAACGGCGCGCCGGTCGAGCCGCTGGTTTCCCCCAACCGGTCAGCGGTCGACCGGGGTGAAGTCCCAGGAATGCGGCGAGCCGGCCAGCAGGTACCCCGGCGGATAGGGCAGCGCGACCGGGGAGCTGCGCCATTTGGAGATCACCACGACCCGGTGGTCGGTCGAGGTGTACACCTCGCTGGAGACGTGCAACGGGTGGTGCTCCAACTCCGGCACCGCCGACTCGCACACCCACGACAGCAGGTCGGCAAAGCCCTCGGGGTGCGCCCGAGCCTCCCACATCCGCGCGATCACGCCCCGAAACCTACCCGGAGACTCTGGTCACCGGCGCCGCGGAGTCAGCCGGGAAGTCCAGCCGGCTCGGCGCGACACCGGCCGCCACGAGCCGGCTGCCGAGCGCCGCCACCATGGCGCCGTTGTCGGTACACAGCTGAGGCCGGGGTACCCGCAGCACGATCCCGTGCTTGGCGCAGCGCTGCCCGGCCAACGCCCGCAACCGCGAGTTGGCCGCCACCCCGCCACCGATGACGAGCGTGTCGATGCCCGAGCTCAGGCAGGCGTCGACCGCCTTGGCGGTGAGCACGTCGCAGACCGCCTCCTGGAAGCTGGCCGCCACCTCGGCGACGGGTACCGCCTCGCCGGCCCGCACCCGGGCCTCCACCCAGCGCGCCACCGCGGTCTTGAGGCCCGAGAACGAGAAGTCGAAGCGGTGCTCCGCCGCGTCACGCGGCCCGGTCAGGCCGCGCGGGAACGCGATCGCTGCAGGGTCGCCGTCGCGCGCCGCCCGGTCGATCGGTGGGCCGCCGGGGAACGGCAGTCCGAGCAGCCGCGCCACCTTGTCGAACGCCTCCCCCGCCGCGTCGTCGATGGTCGCCCCGAGCCCGGTCACCCCGCCGTAGACAGCCGGAGCGTCAGCGCAGGCCGAGCCGGCCAACGGGACGCCGCCGGCGAGCGAGTCGACCCGCAGCAGGCTGGAGTGCCCACCGGAGACCAACAGGGCGATGGCCGGCTCAGGCAGCGCGCCGTGCTCCAGGGTGTCCACCGCGACGTGCGCGGCGAGGTGGTTCACGCCGTACAGCGGCTTGCCGGCGGCGACCGCGTAGGCCTTCGCGGCGGCGACGCCGACCAGCAGCGCCCCGGTCAGGCCCGGACCGGCCGTGACCGCGATGGCGTCCACGTCGGAGAGTCGGATACCCGCGGTGTCCAGCGCCCGCTGCACCGTCGGCAGCATCGCCTCCAGATGGGCCCGACTGGCCACCTCGGGCACCACACCGCCGAAGCGGGCATGTTCCTCCACACTGGACGCCACCGCGTCGGCGAGCAGGGTGTACCCCCGCACGATGCCCACGCCCGTCTCGTCGCACGAGGTCTCGATGCCCAGGACCAGCGGCTCCTCGTTGATCATGTCTGAGCCTCCTTGGACATGCCCTCGCGGCCCTCGCTGCGCTCGGTGCACTCGGTCATGTCTCTTCCTCCCGAAGCATGACCAGCGCGTCGGTGTTGCTCGGCTGGTAGTACCCGCGGCGGATGCCCACCGGCTCGAAGCCGTACCCCGCATAGAGCTTCTGGGCCGGGGCGTTGTCGACGGCAACCTCCAGCAGGGTGCGGCGGATGCCGCGGCGGGCCACTTCAGCCAGCAGCGCCTCCAGCAGGGCCCGGCCGACACCGTGGCGCTGGACGTGCCGGCGTACCCCGATGGTCTGGATCCACGCCTCGCCCGGCGGGTCGGCGGCGTCGGGCGATCTCGGGGCGTCCGACGGGTTGACCGCCAGGCCGGCGTAGCCGACCACCGGCCCGGCCCCGTCCAGCGCGACCAGGTAGTGGTGGCCGCTGGCCAGCTCGTTCCAGAACATGCCTTCCGACCAGCTCTCGCCGCCGAAGAGCTCCTCGTCGATGCCGACGATCTCGGCCACGTGCCACCACCGCATCCGGCTGAGGGTGGGGGCCCGGGTCACCTCCGTCGACCGGTCCCGCATCACGTCAGGACCCGCTTGCGGGCGCCCGGCTCGACCGCGTCAGGACGGCGCAGGTACAGCGGCGTCAGTGGCTCACCGGGAGCGCCGGACAGCACGCGGTCAGCGGCGAGCGCGGCGAGGGCGGCCGCCACCGGGTACCGCGGCTCGTCGTGCACCGGTAGGCCCAGCACCTCGGCGTAGCGCAGCGCCCCGTCCCCCACGGCGAAGTCCACACCCAGCTCGACCGCGCGCCGCGCCACCTCGGCCGGGGAGTCCACGGACGGTCCCGTCATCCGGACGCCGTCGGCGTACACCGCCCAGTAGACCTCCCGCCGCCGGGCGTCGGTGGCCACCAGCACGGTCTCCGTGGTACCCGACCCCAGCGCGTCCAGCGAGCAGACACCGTACGTCGGGACGCCCAGCGCGTGGCCGAACGCCGCCGCGGTCACCAGGCCGACCCGAAGCCCGGTGAACGGCCCGGGCCCGACGCCGGCCACCACCGCGGCGAGTGATCCCGGGGCGGCCCCGGCGTCGGCGAGGACCGCGGCGACCGCTGGGGCGAGCAGCTCCCCGTGCGCGCGGGCGTCGACGGTGACCCGTTGGGCGAGGAGCGTCGCGTCCCCGCTGTCGGTGATCCGCGCCAGTGCCGCTGTCACCGCGGCGGTGGCGGTGTCGACAACGAGTAGCAGCACAGCCCGAACGATAGCTCCCGGGCGAGCGCAGGGACGCGAAGGCTCTGGTGGGTCAGTGGGACTGGAGTGCTCGACAGCGCACGCCGGCCCGGGATAGCCACGCCTCGGCGCTGGTTACCATGCCGGCCACGCCGGAGATCCATCCACGATCGCTCTTGGCAATGGTCATCTGAGATCTCCCCACGTCACGGGGCCGGGTCCGAGGCCGCCAAAGGCAGATGTGCAGCGTACCTGCGTCTGCACCGCTCGACGTTGGCGTCCAGTTGCCGCGTCATAGCCGCGTACTCGTCCAGATGTCGCACGCGTGCCAGCGCGAGGATCTCTTCCTGGCGCAGGAGTTTGGACCTGCCCCCAACCGCGACGGCCACCTCCGTTCGCGGACGCTCAGCCGACCAGCAGGGTCTGAGCCTGCTGCCGCCGGGCGTCCGCGCCGGACAGGAGAGGATACGACGGCAGGCACGGTTCTTCCATCACGATCAGTTGGTCTCGACACCCAAATGATCACGGTTGGCCGTGCCTGTTCCGGTTCACCAGCCCGTTCCGGCGTGCCCCATCCACAACGTCCAATTAGGACATTCCACGACTTTGCCGAGGCCGTGGGGCCGCCCCCCTCGCTACAATCCTCCTGCCATCAGCTATCCACAGCCGCCATGCATCGACAGGAGAGCGCCACGTGCACAACGCCAGAGAGATCGAGGTCAAGTACCGCGTTCACGACCTGGCCGAGCTGGAAGCTGCCCTCCAGGCTCGCAATCTCACGTTGTCCTCGCCCATCCACCAAGACGACCAGGCATACGCCGAAGCCGGCTGGCAGTACGGCATATCCAAGCAGGGCCGGGCCTTCGCTCGGCTGCGCACCCAGAATGGCCGCCACCTCTTCACGATCAAGAAGCCCCTGGACAACGAGCTGGCCTGCCTGGAGCACGAAACCGAAGTCGCTGACCGCGACCAGATGCACGCCGCCATCCTGGCCATGGGCTTCTACCCCACGACCCGCATCGTGAAGACCCGCCGGACCGCTCGGCTCGGCGAGCTGTCGCTGTGCCTCGACGAGGTCGAGCACCTTGGCGCCTTCTTCGAGGTGGAGAAAGTCGTCGGCCCTGGCCAGTCCGGCCCCGAGGTGCAGGCCGAGCTTGACCAGTTTGCCCGCTCCCTTGGTGTTGAGCAGAAACGCACCACCGAGACCTACGACTCGTTGGTACGCGCCGCCGTGGCTGGTGCCGTCTGAGCTCGGCGCCACTTCAGGTGGCTGAGTACGACCGGCAGCAGCGCCGCCGCCACCTCCGCGGCTGACTGGAGGTCGGCGACCGTGCTCTTGCCGATGCCGCTCGGCCCGTCGATGGTCACGAAGAAGCCGGCGTACTTGGTCATGCCGCAGCCACCTGAGCGCGCTGGTACTGCTCGCGGGACAGCTCGACGAGCCGTTGGCGAACCTCCTGCACGGTGGCCTCGCCGAACTGGATGTTGACCGTGAAGTTGAACTCGTCACGCCCGCGCATGGCTTCGTTCAGCCCGCCCTCAGCCAGGTCGACGGCCGTGTAGTCGAGGAGCTGGGCCGCGTCGTAGCGTCCGCTGGCGATGAGCCGCTGCCACTCCGGCGTGCCCGGGTACGGCCGGAACTCGAAGACGCTGGCCCGGAACCGGCCCGGCTGCCCCGAGGCGATGTCCCACAGCTCGTAGACCAGCCGCACCGTGGCGTCCAGCTCCTCGCGCGTCTCAGTCGGGAAGCCCAGAATGAAGTACCCCTTGACCGAGATGCCGCGCCCCGTCAACCGCCGCACCACCGAGCGGGTCATCTCCGGCGTGATGCGCTTGCCCATGTACGTCAGCAGCCGCTCGCTGCCGGACTCGATGCCCAGTGCCACCTCCCGGCAACCGTTGGCGGCCAGCACATCCAGCAGAGCGTCGTCGGCCCGGTGCAGGATGTTGATCCGCCCGGTGGCATCCCACACGTAGCGCTGGCCGATGTGTTCGCTGGTGAAGGCGTCCATGCACTGGCGGATGAAGCGTTCGTAGCCCAGGAACAGGTCATCGACGAAGCGGAAGGCAGTCACGTCGTAGGCGGCATGCAGTCCGTCCATCTCGTCGATGATGTTGCCTGGCCTCCGGGTCCGGATGGTGATGTCCGGGTTGGCGCTGACCGCTGCCCCGCAGAACGAGCAGTCGTAGGGGCAGCCACGGGCGCCGACCATATTCGCCTCCAGCCGGCCGTCAGGAGCGCGATACGGGTCGTCGGCGAGGAACCGCCGGTCGACGAACGGCAGCCCGTTGATGTCCGGTGCCAGGTGGTGGCCGCTGCCCAGGCGGCCGCCAGTCACTGGCGTCTTCAGGATCGGGTCGCGCCACATGGCGCCGGGCAGCTCAGCCCGCTTCCGTTTGTCCTTCAGCAGTTCGACCATTCGGGTCTCGCCCTCACCGAGCACCAGGGCCTCCAGCCGGGCAAAGCGCGGATCGGTGATGACCTCGGCGGGCATGGCCTTGGCCTGATGCCCGCCGACCATCAGGTCGATGCCCGGGTCAAGCCCCACCGCGATCCGCGCGCTGATCTCGTACGTCGGAGCCAGCAGGTTGAAGCCGGCCCAGCGCGGCGCAAGCTCATTGACCAACGCCTGCGTTTCGGCGATGCCGAGGCCGAGCGCTTCGGCGTCGATCACACCGACGTTGAAGCCGTGGTGGGCGGCGTAGGTGGCGATGTAGCCCATGCCCAGCACCGGCAGGGTGAAGTCGTTGACGCGCGGGCGGAGGCTGTAGTCACGAAGTGGTGCGTTGATGAACAGAACATCCAGTGGACGGGACAGGTCGGCACCAGCTACGGCGCGGTCAACCGAAGGCTCCATGGTGGCTCCCCCAGGCAAGGGTCAGCAGCGTGAATGTCGATAGGTGCTCGCCAGCCAGCGCCCGCCACTGCCGCGCGAACGACGCTTCGTCGTCCGGCCAGGCCTGAGACGGGGCCGCTCGGGTTGCCCAGGTGCGTACGGCCAGATCGGCGTACGGGTACAGGGCCCAGTCGTTGCTCCAGTCAGCCACAGCTGCGCCAGCCGTCCAGGCGCCAATGCCCGGGACGGCCTGCAGCTCCTTGACGAGCACGGCCGGCGCCAGCTGCGCCCATCCCGCGCCAGTGGCCAGGAACGCCTCCGCCGCGCGCTGCAACGGACGGCGCTTGAACGCCATGCCCACCTCCGCGAACTGCTGCTCGCCCAGGCCCAGCACCGTATGCGGGGCCGGAAAGCGAGCCAGCGAACCGCCGCCGGGCAGGTGGACCTGCTCGCCGTACGCCTCGCAGAAGGCGCGGTACAGCTTCTTGGCCTGCGCAGCGCGGATGACCTGGCGAACGATGGCCGTGGCCAGCGCGTCCCACAGGCTCGGGTTGCGAAAACGGGCCACCGGGCCGAGTGACTGGAGTGCAGTCATCAAGTCCGGAACCGTCAGCGCGCGACCGCTGGGCATCGCGAAGACCTCCAGCCGTGGCGCAGCCTCGGTCGCCGTGAGCGGCCGCAGGGCGACCGCGCACTCGCGAACCTCAGCGAACCAGGCGTCACCGTTATCGGCTGCCATCACGCTCGCGCGTACGCCAGCGACATCACGCCACGACGGGGGTTCGGTCATCACGAAGCGGTAGCTCATGCCGGGCTCCAAGAGTCAATGGCAGTTCCGGGGCGGGCTTCATGGTCGCATGATCGTCACCTCCCGGCCCTTACCTGCAAGGCGTGCAGCCACCGGTGGTGTCGCCATGGGCTCCCGCCACCAACCCATGAACTGCTCCAGCAACACCCCCACCGCCACGTCCGGCAGGTCCATGGTCGCCTGGACAAACTGCCCGCCCAGCAACATCGCCAGTCCCACCCGGTCGCCAGCGTGACTGGCCAGCAGTTCCTCTTGTCCCGGTTCACACGGCCACGGCTCGCCACACCCTGCGCATCTCCAGCTCGGCCGCCCGGCCCGGTGCGCCGCCACCTCGTCGTTCACTCCCACCACCGCAGCGCACCTCGCGCTGCCAGCACGTCGAGCGCTGCCTTCTGTGTGGCGCAGGGGTAGCACCGTCCACACTGGATACAGCGCCTTCGGAAGCCCAGCCACCGCCAGTCCTTCACCGGCAGGTGCTGCGTGAGCACCCGGTGCGCCGCCACCCGATCCATGCCGACTGCCTCCGTCGTCTGCCTGCTCACGCCGACGGCACCTGGCCGACCTCAGCCCGCCGCACCAGCTCGGCGATATCGGCCTGGTTCCAGCCAGCGGCCAGCAGCACCTCGAAGCCCCAGGCCTGAAACCGGCAGGGATCGGCCTGTAGACAGTTCCCGCACACCCCGTCGCCAGGGCCGGGCTGGTGCAACTCGCGCAGCAGGTGCGCCACCTGCCACAGCAGGTGCACCGGCTGCTCGGCGTCGGCCGGTGGCGTTGCCAGCGGGTCGTCGGGCTCGTCCGACCGGGCGCGATCGGGCATCGCGTCGTTGCCGCTCATGAGCCGGGCTCGGACTGGGCGGCGGGCCTTTCCTCGCCGGCCCCGGTCGCCCCGACGTGGCACGCCTGGCGCATTTGCTCGCGGGCAAGGTGGGCCGGGCTGCACATCCACGGCTCCGGCCGACGCCATCCGTTGGGTGACATCGACGCGGCGGGCGCCCACCAACTCCGGGCGACTCGCGCCCGGCAGCTGCCAAGACCCGGAAAACACGACCATTGCGGTTTCCCGGCGAGGGCACGGCCCCGGTGCTCCACATTGGACACAGGTGCCGTCCACACTGGACGTCGCGTGGCGGTCGAGCACATCCTGCGCGATCGCCAACTGTTCTTCCCCGCCGTGATAAGTTGCCACCGCTCACCTCCTTGTGGCCATGGACTGCCGAGCCTTGTGGGGGGTCGGCTGGCCGGGACATTGCGTGCAGCGGAGCGCGGTTCCACAGCCGGGGCACCACCGGTGGGACCGCTTGAACAACGCGAAGCCGGCCACGAAGCCGGCCACCACCGCGACGATCAAGCTCCCGAGGTACGCGTAACTCACACCTCGCCCTCCCTGTTCAGGTCTGGGGCACACCGCCGAGCGCCTGGGTTCAGCAGCAACGCCACGTGCCGCTTCAGCCCTCGGTAGGTCCACGCTGGGGCGGGTAGCATCACATCACTGCACGCCGCATGGGCGCGGCCCGCGCAGACGGTTTGTGTCGGCTGCCCGGTGCGGATCGAGTGCCTTGAGTGGGCGCTGCGTATGGAGACCGCTACGGCGTCGTGTGAGGGCGTCTACGGCGGGACGACTCCCCGGCAGCGTCGGCCCGAGGTCAGCCGCCGGGCGAAGGCAGCGCAGGCCCGCGGCGCGGGCCGCTTCTACGTCCGCCGCGCTGGCCGGGGTGGTACTGCTCCGGGGCGCCGGCCTCGATGCGCGCCTTGGCGGCACGGACAGGGATGGTCGGCACCAGTGCGGCCACGGCTTCGACCTGGGCGCACTTGCCCTGGCCGTACACCGCGCGGTCCGGCGTGGACATGGACGCCCTACGCACCTCGGGCGGGATGATCGGCAACCCCGGCGGATGGGCACCGGAGGTTGCCTGTGCGACGATTGACATTGCGTGGCCTCCGTACTGATCACGGGAGTAGCGCGATGGGCCTCGGCGGGGTGCGATCCTGCCGAGGTCCCCTTTTTTGCCTTTCGCCCGGCCCTCAGAGCCGATCTAGCTAGCTAGCAGACTAGGGTTAAATGACCCCGCCGTCAAGAGATTGCTCTAGATAGCTGCTGCGTAGACTTGCGCTCATGGCTAGTCCTGATCCGCGCAGCCCGGCTCGGCGCATCGCCGATGACCTGCGCGCTCGCATCGAAAGCGGCGAGCTTCCTCCTGGCGCCCAGCTGCCGACCATGCGTGAACTGATGGCGCAGTACGACGTGGCCAGCGCGACGGCGAACCAGGCGTTTGCCCAATTGAAGGCGGCCGGGCTGGTCGTAACACGCCCCGGCGCCGGCGCGTTCGTTCGGGAGCGGATGCGACCGAAGCGGCACGGCATCGACCGCTACGCCCGCAGTCGGTGGCAGCGGGGAACAGCGATTCACGACGGCGAGGCCGGCAGCCAAGGCCTGTCGGTGAAGCAGGTCTACCGCGAGATCGGCGAGGTGCCGGCGCCGGCCGTCGTCGCCGCAGCGTTCGGCGTTCTCAAGGGCGAGAAGGTATGGGTGCGACGGCGTACCACCGTCGTCGATGGCCGGCCTCACCAGCTGGCCGACTCGTACTACCCGCTCGACCTTGCGCTGGGTACGCGTCTGACGGAGGAGGACTCCGGGCCCGGCGGTGGCTTCGCTCGGCTGGACGAAGCGGGCGACCCACTCGCGGAGATCAGCGAGGAGTGGACCACCCGGATGCCGACTACCTCTGAGGGTGTGGCGTTGCAGCTTCCCGTTGGCACTCCGGTGATGGACCTGATCCGGATCGTCTACGACGCGAAAGGTCGGGCGGTCGAGGTGATGCTGGCCGTCATCGCGGGCGACACCGTGACGATGAGCTACCGATTCCCGATTCCCGACTGATCAGGAGAGCCCGATGTTGCCCCACGCTGTTCCCTCGATCGAGCTCAACGACGGCAACTCCATTCCCCAGCTCGGCTTCGGGGTCTTCCGGGTGCCGAATGATCGAGCCGCTGCCGCGGTCAGCACCGCGTTGGAGACGGGCTACCGGGCCATCGACACCGCGGCGTACTACGGCAACGAGGCTGGCGTAGGGGAGGGCCTGCGGATGGCCGGCTTGCCGCGCGCCGAGGTGCACCTGACCACGAAGGTGTGGCACACCGACCTCGGGTACGACGCGACCCTCTGGGCGTTCGACCGCAGCCTCGCCAACCTACAGGTCGACTACCTCGACCTGTACCTGATCCACTGGCCGGTCCCAAGCAGGGATCTCTACGTCGAGACGTGGCGGGCATTGGAGAAGATCAAGAGCAGCGGCAGCACCCGCTCGATCGGGGTATCGAACTTCCCGCAGGCGCAGATCGAACGCCTCCTCACCGAAACCGGCACCGCTCCCGCGGTCAACCAGATCGAGCTGCATCCCTGGCTTCCGCAGGAGGAGCTTCGCGCGTACAGCGCGCGACAGGGCATCTCCACACAAGCTTGGAGCCCCCTCGGTCACGGACAGCTCGTCACCGATCCCGTGGTGCGGGCAATCGCCGAGCCTCACGGCAAGGACGCCGGCCAGGTACTGCTGCGCTGGAACCTGGACCTGGGCAACATCGTGATCTCCAAGTCCGTCACCCCAGAGCGGATCCGCTCCAACATCCAGGTGTTCGACTTTGAGCTCACCACCGACGACCACGCACGACTCGCCGACCTCAACACGGGCAAACGAACCGGCCCGAACCCGGAAACCTACGGGATCTGACGACCCACCAGCGGACTACGTGATCTCGCGGTCCGCGTCGGCGCAGCCGCGTAAAGCCCCGCCTGCGGTGGCTCGGACCGAGGTGCACCAAATCTTCGTACACATGTTCTATACGTCCGCAGGAAGCAGCTGCCGCGACCCGCGAATCGTTGGCGGCGCTCGGACCATCGTTCGTACGCAACCGGGCCATCACGACTCTGGATCTGGGTGTCGCCTACATCCATTTCAACGAGATCGACCAGGCCGCAGTTGAAGTAGGCAACGCCGCATACCTGGCGCTGCACAACCGTTCCGCCCGGCTGGTCGAGCAGATCCACGCCGCCCGTGCGCAGATGGCGCCGTGGCAGGACAGCGGCGCGGTCAAGGCGCTGGATCAGCGGCTGGCGGCGTATCACCTGGTGCCGTAGGCGGGGTACGCAGCGGCAGCCAGTAGATGTCGAAGAACGGCGCGGACTCGCCCGCAACGCCAGGCAGCCGGCCCACATAGTGCCAGCCCAACCGCTTGTAGAAGATATGCGACTCCTCGGCCCACGGCTGCACCGCCAAGGTGGCCCGCTCTTCGCTCCGGCTCGCGAGCAGTGTGTCGAGCAGGCGTCGGCCGATGCCTTGCCTGCGCCAACCCGGTCGGACAGCTACGTCGATGATCGCGAAGGTCCGGCCGTCGTACTCCGTCGCCAGTTCCGCCGGCACGGGCTCCAGGAAGCCCTGCCACCAGCGCGTGGTGGGCGGCAGGCGATGGCCATACGCGAAACCGACCAGCTCGTCACCGGCCGAGGCCGTGGCAACGCCGAAGCCACGCCCATCCATGAGGGAGGTGAGGGCGCTGCCGGTGTTGCTCGGACTCGTTCGGTTCCCAGTGGAACGGCGGCGTGGAGAAGACCTCGTCGTAGAGGTGGCAGATCGACTCGAAGAGTGCCCTGGCTCTGGCCGCATCGCCCAGCTCAACGCTGATAGCCGGCACGAGGTACCTCCGAGCAATGATGGCAAGGCAGCCTGGAGTCAGGGTATCGCCTCGCATGGATGATCAACGGGTCCGAGCCCCGCACCCTTCTTCGCTCGGGTCGCGCTTCCAGCCCCGAACATCGCCGTCGGCAGCTTCCACCACGAACAGCCCGCCTGGGTCAGATAAAGGATCGCGGCCAGCACCGCGCGGTCATCGATGCGCCGCCGGCCACCGCCCTGCGGACGCTTCGGCGCCGGCGGGATCAACGGCTTGGCGATCTCCCACAACGACTCCGGCGCCCACTCATCGATCACTTTGTCGTTCATAGGATCGCGTTCCCTGCATCGGCCTCAGCGGGACGCCAGGCGCTGCGCCCAGTCGCCGCCGTGTGCCACCAGCTCCACCACCCGCGCCTCGTCGTCGCGGCGCTCGATGCGCACCTCGAGGTACGCATCGACGAGCTGCTCGACCAGTCCCTCGCCCCACTCCACCAGGGTCACCGACCCGTCGAGCGCCGCGTCGAGGTCCAGGTCGTCGATCTCGGCCCGGGGATCGCGGACGGCCCCCAGCCGGTACGCATCGACATGCATCAGCGGGACCCGACCGCCGCGCGCCGGATCGGGCCGGTGCAGCCGGGCGATGACGAAGGTCGGTGAGGTCACCGGGCCGAGCACCCCGAGCCCGGCGCCGATCCCCTGCGCCAGCGCGGTCTTGCCGGCGCCGAGCGGACCGGCCAGCACCACGAGATCCCCGGCGCGCAGCAGCTGCGCCAGGCGCCGCCCGTACTCCCAGGTATCCTCCACAGTGGACAGGACCACTGTGGACAGTGCGGGAGCGCTCACCCGACCCGCCGCAGGAACGCCTCGATCGCCGCGTTCACCTCGTCGGCGTGCTCCAGCAGCACCACGTGCCCCCCGCGCTCCACCACGACCAGCTCGGCGTCGGGCAGCGCCGCACAGATCTCCTCGGAGTGCGCCAGCGGCGTCAGGACGTCGACGTCACCGCAGACCACCAGGACCGGCACCGAACGCAGCGCGGCGAGCGCGAGCAGCCGGGCATGGGCGTACAGCGTCCGGACATAGCGCGCGATCACCTCCGCGGGGGTGTCCGAGTTCATCCGCTCCACATAGGACACCAGGGACGGGCTCGGCCGGGCCGAGCCGAACCCGTACCGCCGGGTGAGCAGCCAGGCGAGGTCGGTGGAGGCGGAGCGGGCCCGGTCCACCATGGAGACCGTTATCTTGCCGGCGTTTCGGATCAGCGGCATCAACGGGCGGCGGAACTTCGCCACCACCTCGGGCAGGCCGAAGTTCACCCGGTCCAGGTTGCCGGCGGAGGTCGAGACGAGGACCACCCCGGCTACCCGGTCGGTGAACAGGGCCGGCTGCTGCTCGGCCAGCGCCATGATGGCCATACCGCCCATCGAGTGGCCGACGAGCACGACCTTCGCGCCGGGCCGCTCCGGCATGGTGGCCTCGACCACCGCGCCCAGCGCATGGCCGAGCGACTCCAGGGTGTACTCACCCTGGGCCAGCCGCCCGGACCGGCCGTGGCCCGGCTGGTCGAAGAAGACCATGCGGTACCGCCCGGCCAGTGCCCGACGCTGGAAGTGGAACGTCCCCATGTCCAGACAGAAGCCGTGCGCGAAGACCACGGTGAGGTCAGCCGGCGCCGACTCGTCACCGTCCACCACCTCGACGTGCAGGTCCACGCCGTCGGCGGTGGTGACGGTGAACTCCTTGTCGCACGGCAGCTCGTCGAAGGGTTCGTCGGCGTACGGATCGTCGGTGCGCCGCGACCGCCTGGTCAGGTACCGCTCCGCGGCAACGCCGACGGCCACCCCGGTGGCTGCGGCAGCGCCTAAGACCGCGCCGAAGATTCCGGCCCGCCGCCGCGCCGTTCCCCGCTCCGCTGCCTTCACCACACCTCCGGCCCCTGGCTGTCGATGGCTGCGGGCGGCGCGGCGCCACCGGGCTCCCCGGAGTACACCCGCGGCACCCGGGCACTGCCCATCCGGGTCACGATCTCGTAGTTGATGGTGTCGCAGGCCTGCGCCCAGTCGTCGGCCGTGGGCTCGCCGTGGGTACCCGGGCCGAAGAGGACCGCGACGTCACCCGCGGCAACCGGGGCGTCGCCGCAGTCGAGCATGAACTGGTCCATGCAGACCCGCCCGGCGATCGGCCGGACGGCGCCGGCCACCAGCACCGGGGCCCGGCTGCTGGCGGAGCGCGGGATCCCGTCGCCGTACCCCAGGGGCAGCACGGCAACGGTGCTCTCGGCGTCGGTGTGGTAGGTGTGGCCGTACGACACGCCCTGACCGGCCGGCACCCGCTTGGTGAGCATCACCCGGGCGCGCACCGTCATCGCCGGGCGCAGCCCGAACTCCGCCGCGCGCCCCGGAATCGGCGTGAGCCCGTACACCGCGATGCCGGTACGGACCAGGTCGAAGTGCGAGTCGGGGCGGGTCAGTACGGCAGCTGAGTTGGCGAGGTGCCGGTACCGCGGGGCGATGCCGGAGCGTTCGGCCACCGCCAGCGCCTCGGTGAAGAGCCGGACCTGCGCGTCGTTGACGGGATGCGCCGGCGAGTCGGAGTACACGAAATGGCTCCAGACGCCGACCACCTCGACGGCGCCGTCGGCGGCCGCCTTGGCTGCGGCTTCGACCAGCGCCGGCCAGTCGTCCGCGGTGGCGCCGCCGCGGCTCAGCCCGGTGTCCACCTTGAGGTGCAGCCGGGCCGGACGGCCTGCCGCGCGGGCGGCGGCCACCACCTCGGCCAGCCCACCGAGCGAGGCTGCGGACAGGTCGATATCGGCGGCCACCCCGCGCTCCAGTGCCATCCCGGGGGCGTACAGCCAGGCGAAGACTCCAGCGGTGATACCGGCGGCGCGCAGCGCGAGCGCCTCGTCCAGGGTGCAGACGCCGAGCCAGTCGGCACCAGCCTGCAGCGCGGCCCGGGCGACCGGTACGGCTCCGTGGCCGTACCCGTCGGCCTTGACCACGACCATCAGCTCGGCGGTCGGGGTGGTGGCGGCCCGCAGCAGGCCCACGTTGTACCGGATCGCATCGAGGTCGACACGCATCTCCGCCTGCCACATGACCCTAGAGTAACGAGCCATGACCCGCTCACGGTCGTACCGTGGGTGCGCGAGGGTTCATCCCTTCGCCGAGCCCGCCCCCGCATACAGGTCAGCGGGGGCGTCGACGACGTCGGACGTGGGCCGCGTCACAGTTTGACCGGATCCGAAATCGGAGAGATTCAGCTGGTACTCGTCATCGCGGCCGTCGTCGGCGCTACGGAACGTTGTCCGGAACATGCTCAGCCGGCCCTGGTCGTCCACGGTTGCGTCGAATGCCCGGACCGCCGCCACCGCTCCGGCAGTGGCGGCCAGCCCATCCACGATCACCTTCGCTGCCGGGTACCCGGTGGTATCGACCTTGCGCAGGTCGATCGTGCCGTGGAATCCCGTTGCGGTACGGGTGACCTCGGTCGCGGCAGTGATCAGGTGCAGCGCCAGCATGGGATCGAGGATCAGCAGCAGCGAGCTGTCCGGGGCGAACCTGGTGACGTCGAAATGCAGTGTCCGGCCGGCGACTCCGGGAAATCCGCTCACGTAGACATCGACGCCGAAGGAGGTGACCGTCACGGTCCCGGTCTTACCGTCGACCTCCATGGCGAAGGTGGCCGCGTGCGCAGTCGGGTCGTACACCCCGATGCCCTTGTCGCCGGCATCGCCGAGCTCCAGCTTGCAGCTCAGCTCCGCAGTCCGGGCCGCCGCCGCCAGCAGGGCCACCCGCGGCTCGGCCGGGACGCTCGGGGCCGCCCTGGGCGGCGTGAATGCCGTCGCACAGCCGGCGAACGGCGCCGCGAGCAGAGCCAGCAGCGCGGCCCACACCACGTGCCGGCCCACCGCGATCCGGCCCACCGCGATCCGGCCCCGGCTACGGCGTGCCCGTCGAAGCCCGGGTCGGCGTCGAAGCTCTTCCCCCATATAGGGCATTTAACCGCTCGTGGGTCTTCTCCCAGACCGGTTCCGCCGCCTTGCTCCCGAGCCGCGCCGCCTCCCCGACAGGCACTGTGCGCATAATCGGGGAATAACCGAGCGGGTGCTCTACGCCGACAACCGCCCGTACGTCGTTCCGGAGAGCCTCGACGAGCTCACCGGCCCGACCAGCGGCGTGGTCGAACTGCCCGTGATGCTCGACTGGTCCCCCCGGCGTTCGTACGACCTGGACGACCCGCGCCAGCTGTGCCTGCTGTACGAGCAGGTGATGTGCGAGGCGGCCAACGTGGCCGACCTGCGCACCTATCTCAACGGTGCGATCCTGCGCGCAGTCTGGTCCAGCCTCTTCCTGCCACGGCAGGTTCACACCCTGTGGCTGACCCGATTCCCCGACCTACTCCGGTAGCGGCCGACCGTGCTCAGGCCGGAGTCGGCTGCCAGAGTCCGGCGCGGGCCAGTGCGGGGGGCAGCGCGTCAGCCACGTCAGCTGAGGTCACCGGGCCCCGCTCGGCGGCGTACCGGCCGGCCAGCCCGTGCGCGTACGCGGCGGCCAGTGCGGCCCGTTCAGCGGACAGCCCGGCGGCGAGCAGAGCGCCGAGCAGGCCCGCCAACACGTCCCCGGTACCGGCCGTGGCCAGTGCCGGGGTGCCGGTCGGGTTGACGTACCCGTGGCCGTCCGGCGAGGCGACGATGGTCCGGTCACCCTTCAGCAACACCACCGCTTTCGTCTGGGCGGCCAGCCGCAGCGCGGCCTCCACCCGGTCCGGGCCGGGGGGCCCGCCGGCGAGCCGGGCGAACTCGGCGTCGTGCGGGGTCAGCACGGTCGGCGCGGTACGCCGGCGTAGCGCCCCGGCCATGCCGCCGTCGACGAGCAGGGTCAGCGCGTCGGCGTCCAGGCACACCGGTACATCGGTGGCGAGTACGGTCCGCAGCTCGGTACTGGCGAAGGTGTCCATACCCAGGCCGCTGCCACAGGTCCAGGCCTGTACCCGGCCCGCGACAGCCACCCGCTCGGCGGCGACGACCGGCGGGTACCCGCCCCGGACCAGATCTGCGGCGGCCCCCGCGTAGCGGACCATCCCCACCGGGCCGGCGAGGGCCCCGGCCACCGAGAGCAGCGCCGCGCCCGGGTACGCCTCGGAGCCGGTCGCCACCCCCACCACCCCGCGGGTGTACTTGTCGTCGCCCACCGACGGCTGCGGCCACCACTGGGTCAGGTCCGCCAGGTCGGGTACCCGCAGCGCCGGGTCGCCGCGCAGCCACGGCGCCAGTCCGATGTCGACGAGTTCGACGAGTCCACTGTGGACGGCACCGGCGCCGATGAGCAGCCCCGGCTTGAGCGCCCCGAAGGTGACGGTGACGTCGGCGCGCACCGCCACGCCGGGCAGTGCACCGGTGTCGACCTCGATGCCCGACGGCACGTCGACCGCGACAACGAGGGGGCGGCCGCCGCCGCGGGCGTGGGCCGCCTCAGCCTGGGTGACCAGCTCGGCTGCGGTGTCCCGCAGTCCGCCGTGCGCGCCGATCCCGACGATCCCGTCCACGACGAGGTCCACAGTGCAGGGTACGGTCGTCGCGACCCGGCCGCCGGCCGCACGCAGCGCGGCGAGTCCCTGCGCGTGCACCCGTTCCGGGGCAGTCAATACCGCCGTCACCTGGGCCCCCCGGGCAGCCAGCCGGGCTCCGGCGAACAGCGCGTCACCACCGTTGTCGCCCGCCCCGACGAGCAGCGCGACGCTGCGGCCGTACACCCCGCCGCAGGCGTCAACCAGCAGTCCGGCGCAGCGGCGGGCGAGTCCAGCCGCGGCCCGCTGCATCAGCGTCCCTGGCGGCAGCATCGCCGCCAGCGCCTCTTCCGCGGACCGGATCGCGGCCGCCCGCCAGGCCTGCCTCACCCGGCACCACCGGTCCCGGGAAGCTGCTCGGCGACCACCATCGCCGAGGCGATGCCGCCGTCGTGGGACAGCGACAGGTGCCAGCGGTCGGCGCCGAGCTGCTTGGCGACCGCGGCCACCGAGCCGCTGACCGTCAACCATGGCCGGCCGTCCTGGTCGGTGACGATCTCGCAGTCGTGCCAGTGCAGGCCGGCCGGCGCGCCCAGCGACTTGGCCACCGCCTCCTTGGCGGCGAACCGCGCGGCCAACGACTCCAGGTGCCGGGGATTCCCCGACGCGGTGAGGCGTTCAGCCTCGGTGAACAGGCGCTCGGCGAGCAGGGGGGTACGCGCCAGGGCACGGGCGAAACGTTCGACGAGGACGACATCCATTCCGACAGCCACGATCACGGCTACCACCCTGGCATGCCGAGCGGGGCTCGGGCCAGCGGGCCCCGGCTCGCCGTGGTGCTCGCGACGCCGGAACGGACCGGGGGTACTACCGGGGGAACGGCCAGCTGGCGTCGGCCTTGAACATCCAGCGCACCGCGGCCAGGGCGGCCAACTGTTCCTTGATGGCGATCCGGGCCAGCTGCGGCGCCAGCTCCAGGATCGGCGTCCCGCCCCAGGTGGACTTCGCCATCTGGCGGCCGGCCAGATCATCGGCGTTGGGGGTACCCAGATCGGCGATGTCACGCAGGGCCAGCCCGCGGACCGCCAGCAGAGCGGCGACCAGTTCGAGTGGGCGACCGGCCAGCTCGTCGGCCTCCGGTACCGCGATCTCGTCGACACCGGCGGCGTAGCAGAGCCAGGTCAGCCGGCACCACTCCTGGCGTAAAAGCAACAGCAGGTTGGGCACCGAACCGTTGGCCGGGTCCACCGCGACCGGGTCCTCTCCCGGATCGGCGTCCTCGACCAGCCCACCGTCGGGCAGCCAGGAGACCTCGCCGACCTGCGCGACCAGCGCGGTGCGGACCGTCTCCACCCGCCCGGCCGCGACCCGGATCGCGTCGGCCGCCTCCTTCGGGGTGCGTACCGGCGATGGCAGGTACCCGCCGAGCCGCAGCTCGGTCGCCGGATCGTTGGCCGGCCAGAAGTTGAAGGCAGTGGTGAGCGCGCCGAGGTAGCTGCGCAGCCAACCGGACCTACCGGCGTCATACGCGGCGAGCTTGTCCACCGCCTCGCCGGCCTCCGCCCAACGGGCCAGGCTCACCAGGATCAGCGCATGGGTGTCCTGGTACCAGCCCCGGTCGGGGTCGAGCGCGATCGCGCCCCGGATCACGTCCAGCGCAGCCGCACCCGCCTGGTACTCGTCCAGCGTCTGGGCCAACGCGCACAGGTGGTAGCCCACATCCCCACCGCCGAGCACCCCGTCCACCAGGGCCCAGGCGACCGCGGCCGGGTCGGGGCCGAGCCGCTTCACCGCGTCGACCACCACCTGGGTCTGCCGGTTGCGGTCCTCACGCTTCCACGTCTCGAGCTCGGTCGCGTGCTTGGTCAGCAGCGCGCGCAGGGGCTCCGGTGAGCCGCCGGCCCCGGCCCCACGGACCGCCGCCACGATCGCTGCGCCCACCTTGCCGACCTGAGCCAGGTCGTCGGCCATCCGCAGCCATTCCGCGGGGTTTCTCGACCTGTCCGCGACAAACGGCGCCATGTCGTCGACGTCAATGCTGTGGACCATTGGGCTAGCCTACGGCCCGCGTCTATAGCACGGAACCGCCTACATCACCACAAGACGCGCGTGATTCCACTGTTACGGGTGTGCCCGCCGCGCTTCAAAGCTCGCATGGGTGAACAAGGTGTCAGAAACGGTACTACTCGACCGTCACCGACTTGGCCAGGTTGCGCGGCTGGTCCACGTCGTGGCCCCGGGCGGTGGCGATCTCGCACGCCAGCACCTGCAGCGGAACCGTACTCACCAGCGGCGCCAGCAGGGTCGGCGTGGCCGGCACGTACACCAGGTGGTCGGCGTACGGGGCGACCGCGGAGTCCCCCTCCTCGGCGATCACGATCGTCCGGGCGCCGCGCGCGCGTACCTCCTGGATGTTGGAGACCACCTTGTCGTGCAGCATGCCCCGGCCGCGCGACGACGGAACCACGCAGATGACCGGGGTACCCTGGTCGATCAGTGCGATCGGACCATGCTTGAGCTCACCGGCGGCGAAACCTTCGGCGTGCATGTACGCCAGTTCCTTGAGTTTGAGCGCACCCTCCAGGGCGACCGGGTACCCGACGTGCCGGCCGATGAACAGCACCGAGCGGGCACTGGCCAGCTCCCGGGCGAGGGCCCGTACCGGCTCCATTGTGGACAGTACAGCCTCCACTTTGGACGGCATCTCCTGCAGCTGGGAGACGACAGCGGCCACCTCGTCGGCGTACATCACGCCGCGGATCTGCGCCAGGTGCAGGCCGACCAGGTAGCAGGCGACGAGCTGGGTGAGGAACGCTTTGGTCGAGGCGACCGCGATCTCCGGGCCGGCGTGGGTGTAGAGCACTGCATCGGACTCGCGCGGGATCGTGGAGCCGTTGGTGTTGCAGACCGCCAGCACCCGGGCCTTCTGCTCCTTGGCGTGCCGCAGGGCCATCAGGGTGTCCATCGTCTCACCGGACTGCGAGATCGCCACCACCAACGTGGAGCGGTCCAGCACCGGGTCGCGGTAGCGGAACTCGCTGGCCAGCTCGACCTCGCACGGGATCCGGGTCCAGTGCTCGATGGCGTACTTGGCGACCATCCCGGCGTGGTACGCCGTACCGCAGGCCACGATGAAGACCTTGTCCACGTCGCGCAGGTCCTGGTCGGTCAGCCGGACCTCGTCCAGGCTGATCCCGCCGGTATCGGAGAGCCGGCCGCGCAGCGTGTCGGCCACCGCCCGCGGCTGCTCGGCGATCTCCTTGAGCATGAAGTAGTCGTAGCCGCCCTTCTCGGCGGCACTGGCGTCCCAGTCGATGTGGAAGTCACGGGCCGCGGCGGGTGCACCGGCGAAGTCGGTGACCTCGATCCGGTCGGCGGTGATCAGGACCACCTGGTCCTGCCCCAGCTCGACCGCCTCGCGGGTGTGCTCGATGAACGCCGACACGTCGCTGGCCAGGTAGTTCTCGCCGCGGCCGCGGCCCACCACGAGCGGGGAGTTGCGCCGGGCACCGACCACCACACCGGGCGCCTGCGCGTCGACCGCGAGCAGGGTGAACGCCCCCTGCAGCCGCTGGCACACCCGACGCATCGCCTCAGCCAGCCGTTCAGCCGGCTGCACGCCGGACTGGGCCGGGCCGGCCGCCGCGCTCGCCCGGTCGGCGTCCGCGCCGCCCTGACCCGCACCACCGAGGGCGGTCAGCTCGGCGGCGAGCAGGTGGGCGACGCACTCGGTGTCGGTATCGCTGACGAACGCCACCCCGGACGCCTCCAGCTCGGCGCGCAGCCGGGCGAAGTTCTCGATGATGCCGTTGTGGATCACTGCCACCCGGCCGTCCATGGAGCGGTGCGGGTGGGCGTTGCGGTCGTTCGGGGCGCCATGGGTGGCCCACCGGGTGTGCCCGATCCCGGTGGTACCGGTGCCCAGTCCGGCCGCCACGGGCACCTCACCGGCCAGTGCCTTCTCCAGGTTCACCAGCTTGCCGGCGCGCTTCTCGGTCAGCACCGAGGTGCCATCGACGATCGCCACCCCGGCCGAGTCGTAGCCGCGGTACTCCAGCCGCCGCAGTCCGTCCAACACGATGCCCAGCGCCGGCCGGGCGCCGACGTACCCCACGATGCCGCACATGTTTCGGTACCCTAGCAGAACTTCGCGCATGGCTGCTGCTCGGTTCCGATAGTTTCGCTCAAGACTTCTGCGCGTTTACGGGAACGTCAGCCGGCCGTCGAGCCATCCACTGTGGAGCTCTGCCCGGTCGACCGCTTGTCGGGCATCGACACTGCCCGTTAGATGGTCGGCGTACCACGGACCCGACGGCGAACTCGACCCCGAAAGTGACGGTGTGCGACGTGAAACGGCGACAGGCGATGGCGACAGCGGCGGCAGGACTGTTGGGTACGGCGGTGGGCGGCTCCGCGCTGGGCGGTACCCCCGCCTGGGCCGGTACCCCGACGATGCGGCTGGACCAGCTGCGGCTGGTACACCTGTCGCACGTCAACGACCCCGCGACGACGAGCGGCTTTCCGGGTGACCCGGAGTTCACCCTGACCACGGCCGCCACGGTCGAGGTGGACGGCTACTACCTGCAGTACGTGCAGGAGGGCGAGCACACCGGCACCCACTGGGGTGCCCCGGTGCACTTCCACACCGACGGGCTCGCCGCCGACCAGCTCGCCCCCGGCGACCTGTTCCTGCCGGCGGTGAAAATCGACATCCGGGCGAAGGCGGCCCGCAACACCGACTACGCGCTCACCGTGGACGACCTCAAGGACTGGGAGCGCCGGTACGGCCGGATTCCGGACTGCGCCGCCATCGTGCTCTGGACCGGTTGGGGCGAGCGGTGGGGTACCCCCCGCTACGCCAACCTCGACGCCGACGGCGTCATCCACCAGCCTGGGTTCAGCCTGGCTGCGGCACAGTGGCTGGTCGACACCGGGCGGCTCGGCCGGCGCGGCTCGTTGGGTAGCGACACCTTCGGCGCGGACGTCGGCATCGACGACACGTTCGCGGTGACGTCGCTGCTGTTCCACCAGCACCGGATCAGCATCGAGAACATGGCGAACCTGGAGCGGTTACCCACCACCGGCGCCTGGGTGCTGGTCGGTGGCCCGATCAACCGGCATGGTTCGGGGTCGACCACGGTGGTCTACGGAGTGCTCCCGCCAGCGAGCTGACCGACCCGCCAGCCGCCGCCAGCTGGCTCAGCGGCCCGCCCCGCACCCGCCGCCCCCAGCTGGCTCAGCGGCGCGGATCGTCCGTACAGGTGGCCCTGGCCCAGGTTGCAACCCAGCCGGGCCAGGGTGCCCGCCTGGGCGGTGGTCTCGATGCCTTCGGCGATGACGGCCATCCCCAACGAGCGGGCGATCGCCACCACTGACCGGCACAACGCCTCGGTCCGTTGGGTGTCGACATCGGTCGGATCGCCGTCGACCGCGGTGTGCGCGTAGGACAGCTTCACGATGTCCAGCGGCAGCAGGTGCAGCTGGGCCAGGGTGTTGTACCCGGTGCCGAAGTCGTCCAGGGCGATCCGGATTCCCAGATCGCGCAAGCGTTGCATCACGTCGGCCGCCGCGGCGAAGTCCGGAATCCGGCTGGTCTCAGTGATCTCCAGCACCAGCCGGCCAGCGGGCAGGCCGTGCCGGTGCAGCGCAGCCGTGACGGTCGCCTCCAGATCCGGGTCACCGAGCCGGCTGGCGCTGATATTGACGTGCACCGCGAGCCCCCTGCCGTCTGTCCTGGCGAGCGGGGCGACCTCAGCGCAGGCGCGGTCCAGGACCAGGTTGTCGAGCCGGGCGACCAGCCCGGCGCGCTCGGCGGCGGCGACGAAGATGTCCGCAGGCACACTGCCCAGCGTCGGAGTCGTCCAGCGGGCCAGTGCCTCGACCGCCACCGGGGTACCGTCGGCGATCCGCACGATCGGTTGGTAGTGCACGTCGAAGCCGGTGCTACCGGGATCGTCGCGCAGCGCCTCAGCGAGCAGCGTTGTCAGGTCCGGGTTACCCAGGTCGGCGGCGATGCCGGGCTCGTACACCACCACGGTGCCTTTGCCGCGCCGCTTCCCCGTGTACATCGCCGCATCGGCCCGACGCAGCAACGCATCGGCGCTCAGGCCTGCCTCACCCGTGTCGGAGGCGACCACCCCGATGCTGGCGCCCACGGTCACCGTGTGCCCACCGACGTCGAACGGGCGGCGCAGTGCCCCGAGGATCCGCTCACCCGCGCGCTCCGGTGGGTCGACTCCGCCCTCCATGAGTACGGCGAACTCGTCACCGCCGAGGCGGGACACCGTGTCGGCGGTACGGACACAGGCGCGCAGCCGGCCGGCCACCTCACACAACAGCCGGTCGCCGACGAGGTGCCCCAGGCTGTCATTGACCAGCTTGAAATCATCGAGGTCGGCGAAGAGCAGTGCCACCGGCCGGTGATCCCGGCGGTTGAGCTCCACCGCGTGGGCGAGCCGGTCGTGGAAGAGCGCGCGGTTGGCCAGCCCGGTCAGCGGATCGTGGAACGCCTGGTGCTCCAGCCGCCGCTGCCCCTCGACGACCTGCTCCAGCAGGACCGTGTTCTGCACGAGCGTGATCATCTGGCGGATCAGCACCAGCGCCACGACCAGCAGTCCGAGGTACATCGCGACCGGGTCCGGGGCCCGTCCCCGCGCCATCTGTACGACCACCAGCACCCCGGTCGCCAGCACCGGCAGGTACGGCAGCATCAGGTGTGCCCACTGCGCGGCCCGTGAGGCCGCCCGGCCAGCAGCGGCGCTCCGACTCTCCACTGTGCAGAGTGCGGCCACCGCGATGAGTGCCGGCCCGGCCACGAAGCCCGCGTTGGTGATCGGCGGCATGTCCTGCGCGCCGCTGCTCACCAGGTACGCGAAGATGCTGTCCGACACCGACAGCGCCACCAGCCCCGACCCGAGCAGCAGCAACTGCGGGCGGGACGGGTTCGCCACCCGGTGCGCGGCGAGCAGCAGCACCACGATCACGACAAGGATCAGATCGGTCACCGGGTACGCCACGGCGACACCGAACTCCAGGGCCGTCGGGGCACCGGCGTCCACCACCGCACCGAGCGCTGTCGACCAGGTGAGGATGAACAGCGATCCCACCACCACCAGCCCGTCCAGCACCAGCACCAGCCAGGCCCGGCGGCGGGCCCGCGGGATGAGCGACGGTACCGGCGAGGTCGGGTCGCGCCGGGGCGCACCGATGGTGGCGAAGAGCAGCAGCGCGGCCAGCGCGAAGACCGGCAGCGTGAAGTAGCCGACGTCGGCCCACGAGGGCGACGGGAGTGACCGGTGGGCAACGATCTGATACCACGACCAGAGCGCCTGCCCGACACTCCAGCCCGCCATCCCGGCGCCCATCAGCAGCCGCCAGGAACGCTCCATTCCGCTGCGCCGCCAGGCCTGCCACCAGCAGCACGCGGTGGCGGTGAGGCCGGCGGCGAGCTGCGCGCCGTCATCGACGACGGTCGCCGCCGCCGGGTCGAGGAGGCCGCTGCTGGCCACGCCGACAGCAGCGGTGACGGCGAGGACCGCCACCGCCAGCGGACCATGGATTCGAGCAGCCATCCTTCACCGGTCGGCCAGTGTGATCCCCCCGCTGGACCGGTGTACCGTACCGCACCGTCCATCGATGAGGATGGCGGCGCCAGCGACCGGTCTGGTCCGCTCCGGACCGGTCAGGACCGGTCAGCGAGGATGGGTCGGGTCAGCGTCAGGTCAGCGAGGGTGGCTCAGGTCAGCGGGGGGGGGCTCAGGTCAGCGAGGGTGGCTCAGGTCAGCGAGGGGCGGATCTGCGCGCCGCCGTCCACCACGAGGGTCTGGCCGGTGATCCAGCGCGCCTGCTCGCCGGCCAGAAAGGTGATGGCGTCGGCGATGTCGGCCGGCTCGCCGATGCGCCCCAGGGGCAGCGCCGCGGTGAGCTGCTCCTCGTGCTCCTCCCACAGCGCCCGCGCCAGGTGGGTACGGGTGATGCCGGGCGCCACCGCGTTGACGCGTACCCCGGGGGCGAGCTCCAGGGCCAACTGCCGGGTGAGGTGGATGACGGCTGCCTTGGTCGCGTTGTAGTACCCGATTCCGGGCTCGGTGACCAGCCCGCCGACCGACGAGACGTTCACGATCGACCCGCCATGCCCGGCCATCCACGCCTTCCAGACCAGCTGCGCCCAGAGCACCACGCCGTACTGGTTCAGCTGCACGATCTTCCCCGCCCGTACCGCGTCAAGGTCAACCAGCGGCCCGAAGTACGGGTTGGTCCCGGCATTGTTGACAAGTACGTCGATGCGTCCGAACCGGGCCATCGCCGCCTGGACGCAGCCCGCCGCCTGTCCGGGGTCGGCCGCGTGCGCCGCGTGCGCCAGTACCCCCACCTCGGGGTGCGCCTGCGCGAGCCCCGCCGCCACGTCGTCCAGCGCCTCCTGCCGGCGCGAGGTCAGCACCACGTTGCAGCCCTGCGCGGCGAACGCCGCAGCGGTGGCCGCACCGATCCCCCGCGACGAACCGGTGACGATGACGGTACGGCGGGACGGCTCAGCCATCCGGCTCAGAAACGCTTCTGGTTCGAGGCGACCACCTGAGGTCGGCGAAGAAGGTGCGGCGGCAGTCCCAGCTCGACACCGTGCACGGCTTCCCACTCATAGATGCGGCTCCGGCTGACTTCGGACTCGAAGTACTGAGCCGCGGTCAGCCCACCGGCAAGCTCCTCGTCAGCCTCGGCAAGCAGTCGCCCGGCAACGAGGGTGAGACCGTGGCGCAGGGCTGCGCTCAGCCGGGACTGTCCATCCACGATGTAGAAGAACTTGTCGGAGTACCCGAGAGTCAGCGGCTCCATGGCGTCCAGGCCCGCCTGGCCGACCTGCCCGCCCAGGTCCGCGCCCAGCAACTCCGACACACCAGGCAGGTCCGCAGCCGGATAGATACGCGCAGGATCCAGCAGCAGCAGCGGGGGCGCATTCAGCAAAGTTTCCGAACCGAATGATCCGTCGAACGCCCCGACAATCAGATTCACTATTTCCTCGGTCGACGCCCGGGTCGAATCGCAGACGAGGTCATAATTGCGCATCCGGTATTTGTCGACGCCATACGTCGCCAGGAAACGGGTGCGCTCACTGTCGCTTCTCTGGCCGAGTCTGTGCTTGGCCTCCTCCAGCGAGGAATAGCCCTCCACCAGGTCCGCCGGGCGCGACACCACCCGACTCGCCGCGACCGAAGGATCGACAATGAGGTGGACTTTGAATGCGTCGGGAAAGAAGTGCCAGCCGAGCCGGCTGTCCACCACGAGTTGCTCGCCGGAGCTGGCCATGTCCCGCTGCAACTGGTCCACGTAGTCGTCGACGGCCTTGTCCCGCTCGGCCTGCTGGTTGAGCTGCAGCGTGGTCAGTTGCCTGTCGTGGGCCATCGACCGGTGCGCGTCACCCATGGCGACCCGACGAAGGTCAAGGCGCTCGGCGAGGGCCCGAGAAACGGTGCTCTTTCCGCTTCCAAGATCGCCGTTGAGGACGATCGACCGACCCTGAACCATCTGAGCGACGCCTCTCCTGCAATTCAATGCCTGATTATGTGGCCGACCGACAAGCCAAGATTGAACAGTGTATCACCCAGGCCTCACGACGACTTTCGAACCCCGATAAGCGGTGCCGGCCGCATTCGCCGCCCGACAAGAAGAGAAAGCCATCGAAGGCATCTCCTCAATGCTCCGCCGCGTCGGCCGGCTTCGAGTTGCAAAGAAGTAGCTGAACAGCGGGCCGAACGCCCAACAATGCCGGCCGCGAACGATCGCCCATAATAGCCCGAACGCATGCGTCGGAAATTGCTGCCGGCACCGAACCGGCGGAGGCGTCAGTCGCGCGCGGGGCTGGCGGTGCGTACCGCGGCGGCGATCCGCTCAGCCGCGACCCGGGCGATGTCCACAGTGGAGGCTTCGACCATCACCCGGACCAGCGGCTCGGTACCCGATGGGCGCAGCAGCACCCGGCCGGTGCCGCCCAGCTCGGCCTCGACCGACTTCACCGCGTCGGTCACCTCCGCGGCGGAGGCGCCCAGGGCCCGGTCCCCCACCGCCACGTTCAGCAGCACCTGCGGCAGCCGGTGTACCACCGACGCCAGCTCAGCCAGCGACTGCCCGGTCTGGGCCATCCGCGCCATCAGCCGCAGCGCGGTCAGCAGGCCGTCGCCGGTCGTGGCGTGCGCCGGGAAGACGATGTGCCCGCTCTGCTCGCCGCCCAGCGCCAAACCCTTGCCGCGCAACTCCTCCAGCACGTACCGGTCGCCGACCCTGGTCTCGATGAACCGGATGCCGGCGTCGGCCATGGCCAGCTTCAGCCCGAGGTTGCTCATCACGGTCGCCACCAGGGTGTCGTCGGTGAGCGTCCCTTCGGCGCGCATGGCCAGCGCCAGGATCGCCAGCATCTGGTCGCCGTCGACGTCAGAACCGGTGGCGGTCACCGCCAGGCAGCGGTCGGCGTCGCCGTCGTGGGCGATGCCCAGGGCTGCGCCGTGCTCGACGACGGCCGCCCGCAGGTTGTCCAGATGCGTTGAGCCGCAGCCGTCGTTGATGTTCAGCCCGTCCGGCTCGGCGTGGATCGTGATGACCTCCGCGCCGGCCCGCCGGTACGCCTCGGGCGCCACGTCGGAGGCGGCGCCGTTGGCGCAGTCGACGACGACCCGGATTCCGTCGAGGGAGTGCGGGGTGGCGGCCACCAGGTGCTCGACATAGTGCTCGGCACCGTCGACCAGCTCGTGCACCCGGCCGATCCCGGCGCCGGTCGGCCGCTGCCAGCCCACCCGTGCCGCCCCGACCTGCGCCTGGATCTGATCCTCGAGCTCGTCCGGCAGCTTGTGCCCACCGGCGGCGAAGAGCTTGATGCCGTTGTCCGGCATCGGGTTGTGCGAGGCCGACAGCATGATGCCGAGGTCGGCGCGGGTCTGGCCGGTGAGGTAGGCCACGGCCGGCGTGGGCAGCACGTCGACCCGCAGTACATTCGCCCCGGCGCTGGCCAGGCCGGCCACCACAGCAGCCTCGAGCATCTCGCCGCTGGCCCGCGGGTCGCGCCCGACCACCGCCAGCGGCGGATGCGAACGGTCCCGCTCAGCGAGCACATGTGCTGCCGCGATGGCGATGGACATGGCCAACTCGGGGGTGAGGTCGGCGTTGGCCCGGCCCCGAACCCCGTCGGTGCCGAACAGGCGCGAGGTCACCGCTTGGAGTACTGCGGAGCCTTGCGTGCCTTCTTCAGTCCGTACTTCTTACGTTCCTTCACCCGCGCGTCGCGGGTCAGGAAGCCCGCCTTCTTCAGCGCCGGCCGGTCGTCGATATCCCACTCGCACAGCGCCCGGGCGATGCCCAGCCGCAGCGCACCGGCCTGGCCGGTGGTGCCGCCGCCACGCAGGTTGGCGTATATGTCGAAGATCTCGGTCTTGCCGGCGGTGACCAGCGGCTCGCGGACGAGCTGCTGGTGCACCTTGCTCGGGAAGTACTTGTCCAGGGCCTGCCCGTTGAGCGTGAAGTTGCCGGTACCCGGCATCAGGCGCACCCGGACGATGGCCTCCTTGCGCCGACCCACGGTCTGGATCGGGCGCTCGGTCGCGGCGCGGCGGGCCTTGCCGGCCGCTGCCGGGGCGGCGGGGGCGGGGGGCGGAGCGGGAGCCGGTGAGGCTGCAACGGCGGCGGGAGCGGCCGGAGCCGGTGCGGCTTCTGGCGCGGCCGGAGCCGGAGCGACCGTGGCCGGGGTGGGGATGCTGGTCTCGGTCACGCTGGTTCCTTCGCCCTCGCTCATTGCGCGATCTGCTTGATCTCGAACGGCACGGGCTGCTGCGCCTCGTGCGGGTGCTCCGGGCCGGCGTACACCTTGAGCTTGGTGAGCAGGCGGCTGCCGAGCTTGTTGTGCGGCAGCATGCCCTTGACGGCCAGCTCGATGGCGCGCTCCGGGCGGGTGGCGAGCAGCACGTCGTAGCGGACCGCCCTGAGCCCACCCGGGTACCCGGAGTGCCGGTACGCAATCTTGGTCTGCCGCTTGTTGCCGGTCAACGCGACCTTGCCGGCGTTGATGACGATCACGAAGTCGCCGGTGTCGACGTGCGGCGCGAACGTCGGCTTGTGCTTGCCGCGCAGCAGCGTGGCGGCGTGGCTGGCGAGCCGGCCCAGCACGATGTCGGCCGCGTCAATGACGTGCCAGCGACGCTCGATCTCACCCGGCTTCGGGCTGTACGTACGCACAGGTCCACCTTGTCTCGTGGAAACTCCGGTTTGTCGGCTTGCGCCGCGGCTGCACGCCGCCAGGCACACGTCTGGGAAGCGTACCCGATCAAGGGACGCCCCAGTCTTCGCACAACAGCCGCCAACGATACCCGCACGCCGGTGGCCGGGTCAAAGCGGCCTCCGGTCCGGGCCGACAGCCGGCTCGCGGGGGGCCACCGCGCCCCCGGTGTCCTCCGCGCCGACAGCCCCAGCGACCCGGGCAGCCGACGACGCGTTGCACGCCGTTAACACAACCGAATCGATGGCGGACCCGATCCGGACCCGCGCCGGAGTGGTCAGCGCCGCCGAACCGAACAACGTTTTCCCAGCCAGGAGGGGGTGTACCGGGCTCGCAGCGGTGGTCACGGCCGGGCCGAGTTCTCACCATCTCCCGCGCCGGGCCGTGCGTTGGTTGTAAGAAGTTCGGTAACTGCGACGACACGGTCCGGTAAAAAGTTCTTCGTACTGTCATTCCCATGACCGCTACCCTGACCGCCGAGAAGGCCACCCCGGCACCCCCCACCTCCCGGGGCCGGTGGATTGAACACTGGGAGCCCGAGGACCCGGGATTCTGGGCCAGCGCCGGCCGTAAGATCGCCCGACGCAACCTGATCTTCTCCATCCTCGCCGAGCACCTGGGCTTCTCCGTCTGGGTGATCTGGAGCATCCTCGTCGTGCGGATGGGGAAGCTGACCGGAGCCAACGGCGCCCCGCTCTTCCCGGATCTGGTGATCACGCAGACCAACACCGTGAACGCCACCAAGATCTTCTGGCTGGTCGCGCTGCCCAACCTGATCGGCGCTTTCATGCGCGTCCCGTACACCCTGGCGGTGGCCCGCTTCGGCGGCCGCAACTGGACGATCATCAGCGGGTTGCTGCTGCTGATCCCGGTCTCGCTGGCCAGCTACTGCGTGACCCACCCCGGCACCCCGTACTGGGCCCTGCTGGCGTGCGCTGCGACGGCCGGCTTCGGCGGTGGCAACTTCGCCTCGTCGATGGCGAACATCTCGTACTTCTTCCCGGAGAAGAAGAAGGGCATCGCGCTCGGCATGAACGCCGCGGGCGGCAACATCGGCATCGCCTCGATGCAGCTCGTCGTCCCGGTCCTGGTCGCCTTCTTCGCCTTCCCGCTGGCGTACGCCGCGAAGATCTGGTTCCCGCTGGTGCTGATCTCGGCGCTGTGCGCGTTCCTGTTCATGAACAACCTGCACGTGGCGAGGGCGTCCCTGAGCGACCAGTTCGCTGCCGTCAAGGAGCCGCACGCCTGGGTGATGTCGTTCATCTACATCGGTACGTTCGGGTCGTTCCTCGGCCTCTCGGCGGCGTTCCCGTCCGTACTGCAGTACATCTTCAGCGACCCGAAGGCCAAGATTGACAAGACGGTCTTCTCGGTACCGTTCATCACCACCCACCACGGCGCGACGCTGGTCACGCTGCTGCTGCCGTTCGCGTTCCTGGGGCCACTGGTCGGCTCGTTCGCCCGCCCGTTCGGCGGCTGGCTGGCCGACCGGATCGGCGGCGCCAAAGTCACGGCCGCGGTCTTCACGCTGATGATTCTCGGCTCGTTCGGGGCCATCCACTACGCAGGCACCCACGACGCCCCGATGTTCATCACCTCGATGATGGTGCTCTTCGTCATGTCGGGTACCGGCAACGGCTCCACGTACCGGATGATCCCGGCGATCTTCAAGCGCAAGCTCGACGCCGACGTGGCGGCGAGCCCGGGCACGGCGGCGGAGCTGACCACGCGGGCGCGGCGGGCCGGCGCGGCCACCCTCGGCATGGCCGGCGCGATCGGCGCCATGGGCGGCTTCATCCTGCCCAAGGCGATCGGCGACTCGATCAAGGCGACGCACGGGATCGGCGCCGCCTTCCGGTGGTTCATCGTCCTGTACGTGGTCTGCCTCCTGGTGACCGTCGTCGTGTACCTGCGACCGGGCACCCGGGTCAACAACGTCTGAGCTGGCCACTTCGGCACGACACGGCGCCCTCCCGGGCTTCACCACCGGGAGGGCGCCGTGTCATCATCGGCCCCCGTCGCCCTTCCCGGAGATTCCGACAGGCGAGCACACAATCCCACATGTTGGGCACAACCGGGAGCAACCCGGCACGGCGCCGGTGTGAGACGCCGTTAGCAGGCCGGAAACAGTCGGGACGCTGGGCTGAAACCGCTCCCGGGCACTCTAGATATATGTCCACCGCTGCCCTGGGTACCGCCACGCACTGCCCGTACTGCGCGCTGCAGTGCGGCATGACGTTGCAGCTGGGCACCGCCGAGGAAACATCCGGGACGGCCGGGGTCGCAGGGGCGGGCACCCCGACGGTGCAGCCGCGCGGCGGCGGGCTCTGCCAGAAGGGCTGGACCGCCGCCGATCTACTCGACCACCCCGACCGGCTGCGGCAGCCCCTGGTCCGACTCGACAAGACAGCCGCACAGACCCCGGCGAGCTGGGACGACGCGCTCGACCGGGTGGCCGGTACGCTGCGCCGGCTGCGCGCCGAGCACGGCCCGGACTCGGTGGCGGTCTTCGGCGGTGGCGGGCTCACCAACGAGAAGGCGTACGCGCTCGGCAAGTTCGCCCGGGTCGCGCTGGGCACGAAGTACATCGACTACAACGGCCGGTGGTGCATGTCGTCGGCGGCTGCCGCGGGCAACCGGGCCTTCGGCATCGACCGCGGCATGCCGTTCCCGCAGGAGGATCTGGCCAACGCCGAGGTGATCCTGCTCGCCGGCGCGAACAGCGCGGAGACGATGCCGCCGTTCGTGAAGAACCTCTCCGCCCAGCACGCCCGCGGCGGCAAGCTCATCGTCATCGACCCACGGGCCACCGCCACCAGTCGCGACGCCACCCTGCACCTGCAGCCCGTTCCGGGCACCGATCTCGCGGTGGCCAACGGACTGCTGCACATCGTGATCACCGAAGGGCTGCTCGACGCGGAGTACATCGCCGAACGCACCAACGGTTTCGACGAGGTCCGCCAGACCGTCGCGGCGTACTGGCCGGCCCGGGTCGAGCAGCTGACCGGAGTACCCATCGCCGATCTGGAGCGGGCGGCCCGGATGCTCGGCCACGCGGGCAGCGCGATGATCCTCACCGGCCGCGGCGCCGAGCAGCACGCCCACGGCACCGACACGGTGGGCGCCTTCATCAACCTGGCGCTGGCGCTGGGCCTGCCCGGGCGGCGCGCCTGCGGGTACGGCTGCATCACCGGACAGGGCAACGGCCAGGGCGGCCGGGAGCACGGCCAGAAGGCCGACCAGCTTCCGGGGTACCGCCGCATCGACGACCCGGCCGCCCGCGCCCACGTGGCCGGCGTCTGGGGCGTGCACCCGGATTCGTTGCCCGGTGTGGGCGTCTCCGCCACCGAGCTGCTCGACCGGCTCGGTGCGGACCGGGGTGGGCCGCGCGCGCTGCTCGTCTTCGGCTCCAACCCGGTGATCTCCGCCCCGAACGCCGCGCACGTCGAGGAGCGGCTGCGGGCGCTCGATCTGCTCGTGGTCGCCGACTTCGTGCCCTCGGAGACCGCCGCCCTGGCCGACGTGGTGCTGCCGACCGCGCAGTGGGCCGAGGAGGACGGCACGATGACCAACCTGGAGGGACGGGTACTGCGCCGGCGCGCGGTGCGCCCGCCACCGCCCGGGGTCCGCACCGACCTGGACGTCCTCGCCGGGCTGGCCTCGCGGCTGGACGCCGTCGTGGAGTTCCCGACCGACCCGCGCACCGTCTTCACCGAGCTGCGCCGGGCCAGTGCCGGTGGTCCTGCCGACTACAACGGCATCACCTGGGAGCGCCTCGACGCCGGCGAGCGGCTCTTCTGGCCCTGCCCGACCGAGGACCACCCGGGTACCCCACGGATGTTCGTGGACCGGTTCGGCACAGCCGACGGTCGGGCCCGCTTCGTCGCCGTCGAGCAGCCCACCACCGGCGAGCGCGTCGACGCGGAGTACCCGCTGTACCTGACCACCGGACGGGTGCTCGCGCAGTACCAGTCCGGGGCGCAGACCCGCCGGATCGCCGCGCTGAGCAAGGCCTCCCCGCAGGGCTATGTGGAGCTGCACCCCGATCTCGCCGAGCAGCTCGACGTCGGCGACGGCGATCCGGTCCGGGTGACCAGCCGCCGCGGCGAGATGGTCGCGCCCGCCCGGCTCTCCGAGGCGATCCGGCCGGACACCGTTTTCGCCCCGTTCCACTTCCCCGGGGAGCAGCGGGCCAACTCGGTCACCTCGGACGCGCTCGACCCGTACTCCCGGATGCCCCAGTTCAAGGTCTGCGCGGTGAAAGTGGAGGGTCTCAAGTCATGAGAGTCGTCATCGTGGGGTACGGCATGGCCGGCGCGCGCCTCGCCGGCGACCTGCTGGCCCGGGATCGCCAGCTGGACGTGACCGTGCTCGGCGCCGAGCCGCACCGCGCGTACAACCGGATCCTGCTCTCCAACCTGCTCGCGGACAAGGTCTCCGAGGAGGCCACCGAGCTGCCCCAGCCGCGCGGGGAGCAGCTGCGGCTGCACCTGGGTACGGCCGCCGCCGCCATCGACTCCGGAGCCCGCACAGTCTCCACTGTGGACGGAACGGTGTACCCCTACGACGCGCTGGTGCTGGCGACCGGCAGTACCGCCATCGTGCCGCGGATCGACGGTCTGGTCGACCCGCTGGTGTTCCGTACCCTCGACGACTGCCGGCGGATCCTGAAGAGTGCGGATGGCGCGCGGACCGCGCTGGTGCTCGGTGGCGGGCTGCTCGGGCTGGAGGCGGCCCGCGGGCTCGCCGCCCGGGGCATCGCGGTGACCGTGGTGCACGCGGTCGGCCACCTGATGGAGCGCCAGCTCGACCCGGGCGCCAGCGCGGTACTCGACCGCACCCTGCGCGATCTCGGCATCGAGGTACGCCTCAACGCGGCAGCGGTCGGCGGGTTGCCGGACTCTGCCGGGCTACGGCTGGCCGACGGTACCGAGCTGACCGCCGACCTGACCGTGGTGGCCTGCGGGGTCCGCCCCGAGGTGGATCTGGCCCGCTCCGCCGGACTCGACATCGGCCGCGCGGTGCGCGTCGACGACCAGTTGCGCACCAGCGACCCGGCGATCTACGCGATCGGCGACTGCGCGGAGTACCCGGGCGCGATCAGCGGACTGGTCGCACCCGCGTGGGCACAGGCCGAGGTGGTGGCCGACCTGATCACCCGCGCCGACCCCGAGGTCCGCTACCACCCGGTGCCCCCGGTAACCCGGCTCAAGGCGGCCGGCATCGACCTGGCGGCGATGGGCGAGTGCAGCGACGCCGTGGACTCCTACGACGAGGACTCGCTCACCTACGCCGACCCGGCCCGCCGCCGGTACGCCAAACTCGTCATCCGCGGCGGCCGGCTGGCGGGCGCAATCATGCTGGGCGACCACCCTGGAATCGGCGCGGTGATCCAGCATTTCGACCGGCAGACACTGCTCCCCGCCGACCCGCGCCCGCTGCTCTTCGCCCGGCCCGGCGAGGGGCGCGGCACCGGCGGCGAGGCGCCGGCGGACACGCCGGCGCACATGCCGGACGCGGCGATCGTGTGCCGCTGCAACGGCGTGACCAAAGGTGAACTGACCAAGGCCTGGCTGCACGGCTCCCGCGACCTGTGTGCCGCGACCCGGGCCGGTACCGGATGTGGAAGCTGCCGCGACGTTGTCAACGGCATCGCTTCCTGGTTGTCTACTGTGGATTCTCCTGGTGCGGAGGTGAGGGTTCCGTGAGCCCCAAAGAGCTCGTGGTCGTCGGCAACGGCATGGTCGGCCAGCGGCTGCTGGAGGCGCTGCGCCAACGCGACCCCGATGGCAGCTGGGCCGTCACCGTGCTGGCCGAAGAGGGCCGGGCCGCCTACGACCGGGTACGGCTGTCGGCGTACTTCGACGGCGTCTCCGCGCAGGAGCTGACGTACCCCACCCCGGACGGGATCGACCTGCGGCTGAACTCCCCGGTGACCGCGATCGACACCGCCGGGCGCACAGTGTCCACAGTGGACGACACGTACCGGTACGACGCGCTGGTACTGGCGACCGGCTCGTACCCGTTCGTCCCGCCGGTGGACGGGTCGAACCGGCCGGGCGTCTTCGTCTACCGCACGCTCGACGACCTGGAGGCGATCCGGTCCTACGCCGCGGGCCGGCGGGTCGGCGCGGTCATCGGCGGCGGGCTGCTCGGGCTGGAGGCGGCCAACGCGCTGCGGCTGCTGGAGTTGCAGACGCACGTGGTCGAATTCGCGCCACGACTGATGCCGCTGCAGGTCGACGAGGCGGGCGGGGCGATGCTGCGCCGCTACGTCGAGGATCTCGGCGTGAAGCTGCACCTCGGCGCAGCCACCACCGCGATCCGCGGCACCGAGGCGCCGGACTCCCCGGTGCGCGGCCTCACCCTCTCCGACGGCACCTGGATCAGCGCCGACCTTGTGGTGATCGCGGCCGGCATCCGCCCCCGCGACGAACTGGCCCGCTCGGCCGGGCTCGCGGTCGGGGCCCGCGGCGGAGTCGTCGTCGACGAGGCCTGCCGAACCGCGGAGCCGGACGTGTACGCCATCGGCGAGTGCGCCGAGATCGGCGGCCGCTGCTACGGGCTCGTCGCGCCGGGGTACTCGATGGCCGAGGTGGTGGCCGACCGGCTGCTCGGCGGCGAAGCCACCTTCCCGGGTGCGGACACCTCGACGAAACTCAAGTTGCTCGGCGTGGACGTGGCGAGCTTCGGCGCCGCCGTCGACCCGCCCGCCGGTACGCTGGACGTCACGTACACCGACCCGGCCACCCGGGTCTACGCGAAGCTGGTGCTCTCCGACGACGCGCAGACGCTGCTGGGCGGGGTGCTCGTCGGCGACGCGAGTGCGTACGGCACACTGCGCGCCTGCCTCGGCGGGGCACTGCCCGGGGCGCCGCTGGCGCTGCTGGCCCCGGCCGGCGAGGCGGGGGTCGGGGCGTCACTGCCCGGCACCGCCCAGGTGTGTACCTGCAACGCGGTCACCAAAGACGACATCATGTGCGCCATCAAGGATGGCAGGTGCAGCGATGTACCGGGGATCAAGGCGTGTACCCGCGCCGGTACCACCTGTGGTTCGTGCGTACCGCTGCTGAAGAAGTTGCTCGCCGAGGCCGGCGTGGCGCAGAGCAAGGCGCTCTGCGAGCACTTCACACACTCCCGGGCGGAACTCTTCGACATCATCAAGGTGCGCGGCCTGACCACGTTCAGCCAGGTGGTGGCGGAGCACGGGACGGGTCGCGGCTGCGACATCTGCAAGCCGGCGGTCGCCTCGATCCTCGCGTCGCTCTACAATGGACACATCCTCGACGGTGAACAGGCGACCCTACAGGACACCAACGACCACTTCCTGGCCAACATCCAGCGCAACGGCACCTACTCCATCGTGCCGCGCATCCCCGGTGGCGAGATCACCCCAGAGAAGCTGATCGTGATCGGCGAGGTGGCCCGGGACTTCAACCTGTACACCAAAATCACCGGCGGCCAGCGGATCGACCTTTTCGGGGCACGGGTCGAGCAACTGCCCGCGATCTGGAAGCGGCTGGTGGACGCCGGTTTCGAGTCCGGCCACGCATACGGCAAGGCGCTGCGCACCATCAAGTCGTGTGTCGGCTCCACCTGGTGCCGGTACGGCGTGCAGGACTCGGTCGGCATGGCGGTCGCCCTGGAGCTGCGGTACCGGGGACTGCGCGCCCCGCACAAGCTCAAGTCCGCGGTCTCCGGCTGTGCCCGCGAGTGCGCCGAGGCGCAGAGCAAGGACTTCGGCATCATCGCCACCGAGAAGGGCTGGAACCTCTACGTCGGCGGCAATGGCGGCTTCCGGCCCCGGCACGCCGAACTACTGGCCCAGGACCTCTCCAGCGAGGAGCTGGTCCGCTGCATCGACCGGTTCCTGATGTTCTATATCCGCACCGCGGACCGGCTGCAGCGCACCGCGCCGTGGATCGAGGCGATGGAGGGTGGCCTCGGCTACCTGCGCGGCGTCATCATCGACGACACCCTCGGCATCGCCGACGAGCTCGACGCCATGATGGCCAAGCATGTCGAGAGCTACGAGGACGAGTGGAAAGCCACCGTGCAGGATCCCGAGCGGCTGGCCCGGTTCGTTTCGTTCGTCAACGCACCCGACACCCCGGACCCCACAATCGAGTTTGTCAACGAGCGCGGCCAGCCGGTGCCGGTGCAGCTCGGGATGCCGGTGCCCGTGCAGCTCGGCATGCCAGCGGTTGGCACCAACGGGAACGGCGCCGCCAGCAGCGGCGTCGCCGAGCGCAGCGAGGTGGCGTCATGAGGTGGACGACGGTGTGTGGGTACGGGCAGCTGGTTCCGGAGCGGGGCGTGGCCGCACTGGTGGACGGCGCTCAGGTCGCGGTTTTCCGCACGTACTCCGGCGAGCTGTTCGCGATCGGCAACGTCGACCCGGTCAGCGGCGCGGGCGTGATGTCCCGCGGCATCGTCGGCAACCGCGGTGACGCGCCGACCGTCGCTTCGCCCATGCACAAGCAGGTGTACGACCTGCGCACCGGCGAATGCCTGGACCTGCCCGGGGTACGGGTGCCGGTGTACCCGGTGCGGCACCGCGACGGCGTGGTGGAAGTGGCGGTACAGGCCGAGCTCGGGGTACGACCTTGACCGACGACCTGTCGGAGCTGGAGCCGCTCGCCGGCTTCACCGTCGGGGTGACCGCCGACCGGCGCCGCGACGAGCTCACCGCGCTGCTGGAGCGGCGCGGGGCCCGGGTGGTACTGGCACCGGCACTGCGGATCATCCCGCTGGCCGACGACAGCGACCTGCGCGCCGCCACACTGTCCTGTGTGGAGCATCCACCGGACATCGTGGTGGCGACCACCGGGATCGGGCTGCGCGGCTGGCTGGAGGCGGCCGAAGGCTGGGGGCTGGCCGAGTCGCTGCGCACCCGGCTGGCGGCCAGCTACCTGATCGCCCGTGGCCCCAAGGCGCGCGGCGCCGCCCGCGCCGCCGGCCTCGTCGACGCCTGGTCCCCGGAGTCGGAGAGCTGTGAGGAGATCCTCGAACACCTGAAGGGAACCGCCTTCCCACACGGGCTGGCCGGCCGCCGGGTGGCGATCCAGCTGCACGGCGAGCCACAGCTGGACTTCTGCTCGGCGATCCGCGACGCCGGTGCGGACCTGGTCGAGGTGCCGGTGTACCGCTGGGCGCCGCCGACCGACCTCGCGCCGCTGCGGCGCCTCGTCGACCTCGTCGCCAACCGTCTCGTCGACGCGGTCACCTTCACCTCGGCGCCCGCGGTCATCTCGCTGTTGGCTGCGGCCGGTACGGACGCCGACGCGGTACTCGACGCGCTGCGCGTCGATGTGCTGGCCGCCTGCGTCGGCCCGGTCACCGCAGCCCCGCTGAGCGATCGGGGGGTGCCCTTCGTCGCCCCGGCCCGGGCCCGGCTCGGCGCACTCGTCCGCACCATCGTCGACGAGTTGCCGCAGCGCGCCCGTACCCTGCGCATCGCCGGAGCCGCGATCACCTTACGCGGCCACGCGGCCGTGGTGGACGGTGCGCTGCGCCCGCTGGCCCCCGCACCGATGGCGGTGTTCCGTGCGCTGGCCGAGAGCCCCGGGCGGGTGCTCTCCCGCTCGGCTCTGCTGCAGTCGCTGCCCCGGGGCGCCGATGAGCACGCCGTCGAGATGGCGGTGGCCCGGCTGCGCGCCGCGCTGGGCGGCCCGTCCTACGTACAGACTGTCGTCAAGCGCGGGTACCGCCTGCGCGTCGACTGAACTCAGCCACCGCGTACCCGGCCGCCATGGCGCCCAAGATCGCGCCGGTGAACCGGTCCATGTCGATGACACGGACCGCGTTCTTGCCGGTACCCCCTTGCGTGTCCGGCAACCGGTCGGGCTGCGGCTCGTAAGCTGGCTGGGTGGTGCTGTGGACCGCCGACGAGGCCGCTCGGCACGCCGCCGCCGAGCTGACGGCGGACGGTGGGCTCAGCGGCGCCTACCGTTGCCTCATGCAGCTCCTCGACGACTACCGGCGTGCCCAGCGTCAAGGGGGCATCCAGACCGCCGCGCGGCTCTTTGATGATGCCCCGTCCGGCACCGGCGACGTGCGGGTCGACGCCGCCCTGGCCGGTCTCGCCGAGCATCTGGCCCGCCACGATGGCTGGGCACCTCCCTTGTGGGCCTTCGATGAGAGCCGCTACGCCAAGCCCTGGTGGTTCGTCTCGGGTGTGAGGTCCTGGCACGCTCTGGCGATCGTCGAGTCGCCACTCGCCTTTCGCAAGCGCGGGGTCTTCCTCACGACGTCGGCTCTGGATCGCGTATGAGTCTGTTCGACCGTGACCGGATTCTGCGGCTCTTCGACGAGCTCTCCCGGGAGCTGGCGCGTCAGGGGATCCGGGCAGAGGTGTTCCTCGTCGGTGGAGCCGCGATGGCTCTTGCCTACGATTCCCGGCGGGCTACTCGCGATGTCGACGCGGTCTTTCAGCCCAAGGAAGAGGTCTACGCGGCCGCCGCAACCGTCGCGGCACGTCATGGTCTGCCCGACGACTGGCTGAACGATGGGGTGAAGGGCTTTTTGCCGGGCAACGACCCGCGGGCCTGGTCTGTCTACGAGAGCGACGCTCTGCGGGTCGATGTCGCCTCCCCGCAGTATCTCCTGGCGATGAAGCTGCTGGCCGCCCGTGAGCAGGACGTGGACGACATCGTCTTCCTTTACCGGTTGTGCGGCTTCACCAGCGCGGCCGAAGGACTGGACCTCGTAGAGTCGGTGTACCCAGGTCGGGCGATTCCGCCCAAGGTGCAGTTTCTCCTTGAGGAGTTCTTCGGCCCGACCGGCGAGTAGCACGGTGCCAGCGGGTGCCCCGAGTCCACGGGGGCGCCCAGTACGCTGAACCACCGAGCGTCAGCGGGTGACCTCGACCGAGCGCACCTCGAAGACGACGGGGAGCGCGGCACCCGTGAGCTGCGCGGCGAGGGTACCCGCCTCGTCGCCGGTGAACGCGCCGGTGATCTGGGCATCCCCCGCGATCACCGCCTGGATCGTCGGCGCGGAGATCACCGCATTGTCCACCACGATCGCCACCGCACAGTGGCCGCCCTCGTCGAGCGTGGCGCACGTCTTGTCCTTGTTCTCGAACGCTTCCCTGGTCAGATCGGTCCAGTGTCGCTGGCCCTCGCCGCTCGTGAACTCCAGCGTGACGTACCAGCCCCGCTGGGCGTCGTTGGCGGCGCTGGCATGGGCGACGTCTGCCCCGACGACCTTCGCGATGTCCATGAAGTACTTGGTGCGCCGGCTCCCGGCCCTACTGCAGGCCACCGCCTTGCGGGACACGTCGGAAACCGAACCTGACGGTCGCCGGTCGAGCATCGAACAGGTGACCTGGGGAAGGTTGTACAGCAGCGTCGGCGGCAGCAGCGCGATCGTCTCCGGTGAGCTGCGCGCCAGCTCCAGGAAGGGCTCCGCCGGCACGTTGGCGAACGAGGAAGCCGTCTGCTGGTCCAACTGCGACGGATCCCGGCTGACCTTGGCCAGGAACGCCTCGGCGCTCGCGCGCGCGTCCGCTGCTGACATCTCGGGCGACAGCTGCCGGATCTCCCGGGTGATGATCTCGACCAGGGCGTCCAGGGCGCGTTGCCGCCGCTGCTCGATCGAGCCTCCGCTCACCGGGGCGGAAGACCTGCCCGGACTCGCGGCGACCGACCCGCCCGGACTCGGAACCGCGGGCGTGTCGGCGGGGCCGCCAACGTCCGGCGTCAAGGCGAGGACCTTACGGAAGCGCAGTTCGGCCGGGGTGACCAGCCCACGCAACTCCTTTTCGTGCGCACCGGCGACGGTCAGCACGACGGTGCTGTCGGCCTCGACGCTCACCTTCACCCCGGTGAGTCCGCGCGCCTCAGCGCGGTCGGCGAGGATCTGACCCGACTGGTCCAAGGTGCGTACGTCCGGCGCGCCGCCACTGGGAAGGCTGGCGTGCACGGTGATCCGGGTGGAGCCATACTCGGCTGGCTTGTGGTTGACCACGACCAGCACCACCACCGCGGCGATCACGAGCGCCACCAGGGCGCCGGCCGCCGCCAGGACGAGCGGCAGAACGCTGCGCCGCTGCACTGGCTCCGGCCCGACCGGCATCGGCACGGGCATCGGCCCCGGCTGCGGCACAGGCCCGGACGGCGGCACCGGCCCCGGCGGCGGCATCGGCGTCATGCGGGAGACGTTACCGTCGATCTCCGCGGCTCTCCACCCGCAGCACCCGGTACCCCTTCTGGCTCGCGTACCGCTGCACCGGCCAGCCCTGCCCGGTCAACCACGCCTGCAGCGAGTCCCCGCCCAGGTGCCGGGCGACCACCAGCCAGGCGGTACCGCCAGGCACCAACCGGGGCAGCCAACGGTCGAGCATGGCGTGCAGCTCGTCCTTGCCGACGTGGATCGGGGGGTTGGACCAGATCTGCGCGAAGTGCAGGTCGGCGGGTACCTCGTCGGGAGTCGCGGGCAGCACCCGGTCCGCGATCCCCAGTGCGACAGCGTTCTCCCGGACCAGGTCGAGCGCGCGGGAGTTGACGTCGACGGCGTACACCCTGGCGCCCGGAGCGGCGCCGGCCAGCACCGCGGCGACCGGCCCGTACCCACAGCCCAGGTCGAGCAGCGTGCCCGCCAGGTCGGGCCCGGGCAGCGGCGCCTTGCGCAGCAGCACGGCGGTACCCGCATCGAGGCGCTGCGGCGAGAAGACGCCCGCCTCGGTCACCAGCCGGTACTCGCGTCCGGCCAGTACGAACGCGATCACGCGGCGCACAGGGGTACTCGTCGGCTCCGCGGTGAAGTAGTGCTCAGCCATCACGCTGCGCATTGTCCCGCGTCCCCGGCCTGCGCCCAAACAGAACTCTTCCGTTGCCAGTGAGGTGGCGCTGTCCGCTACTGTGTGCGACATGGCAGAGGGGAAGGACCCGCGACGACGCTCGTCGTCCTCCCCCCGTCGTCAGGGCGACGCCGACGATGCCGAGGACTGGCTGGCCGGCTACCGGCCGGACCCCACGGGTGAGCCGGAGCTGGGTGCCGCGCCGTCGCGGGGCAAACGCCGGGCCGCAGAGCCCGACCAGCGGGTCCAGCGGGATGCGCGGGCCCACCGGGACGGGGTAACCCAACCCGATGCGCGGGCCCATCGCGAGCCGGACCGGCACCCCGAACCGGGCCCCCGGCACAACCCGACGGGCGGGCTCCCCCGCCGTCCGCGTCCGACCCCTGGTTTCTCCCCGGCACCACCCGTGCCTGCCGCGCCGCCGCGCAATCCAGGTCCGCCCAAAGACCTCGCCCCGCCGCGCAATCCGGGTCCGGCGTGGGAGGCAACGCCACCGCGCAGCCCAGGTCCGCCCAGAGATCTCGCCCCGCCGCGCGATCCGGCGCACTGGAGCGACCGCGGGCAACCGGCCGGTCCGCAGCAGCCGGTAAGCCGTGCTGAGCTGCGTCGGGGACGGCGCGCGCCCGAGCCGCCGAAGCCCCCGAACCCGGACCCGATGACCGACACCAGCAGCCGGCTGCGCGCACCGCTGTTCCTGCCCGAAGCCAAGTCCCCGACCGCCCCGCCTCGCAACGCCATGCCGCCTGCCCCACCCCGTGGTACGCCGCAGCCGGGTGTCGCACCGCGCAGCCCGATGCCGTCAGTACCCGAACCGCCGAGATCGGGCCGGCCCAGGCCGGATGCGCCCCGCCGACCGGAGTCCGGCGATCCCCGTGGCTCCGGCGATCCCCGTGGCTCCGGCGGAGCGGATCCGGTGTACCCGAGCCAACCCCCGCCGCTGCGCTCCCGTGGCCGTGGCCGCAAGCCCGCCGACGACCCGGACGACAGGTACGCCCCGCCCCCGCCCCCGCCCCCGCCGAGGCCCGCGCCGATGCCCCCGGGGCCGATGGCTGCCAAGCCGGCGCCGAGGCCGAGCCCGCGCCCAACGCCGAGGCCGGCGTCCGCGCCACCTCCAACGGTGGCCAAGCCAGCGCCCATGCTGGCAAACGACAGCCGCCCACCGGTGGACGACCGCCGCCCCCGCGACGGGGTCGCGCCCAGCGTGCGCGACGTCGAGCCGGCGCGACGCGGCCGGCGGGGCCGCGAGACGCCGGTCGAGCCCGATGGCGTCGGGCCCCGCCCCACCGGCCCGGTCACCAGGCGCCCGATGAGGACTCCGTGGCGGACCACGCCGACGCACGACCCGGTCGCCGAGGCCGCGCACCGGCGACGGGCCAAGGTGTGGTTCGCCGCGCTGTCGGCCGTCGCGGTGCTGGTCGTGCTGGGCGTCTGCGGGTACGGGACCTGGTCCATGTTCAAGGACGAGACGGACAACTCGAAGGTCGTGGCGACCCGCCCATCGCAGGTCGTGGAGCGCGACATCTCCAGTCGCGACGTCGACCCTGAACCCCTGACCGAGCTGGAAGTATTTCCGGGGCCGGTTCCCGGGACGAACGGCACCTACGCGGTACTGAAGACGCAGCTCAACCCGGACTGCCGCGCAGCGGCCACCGAGGACATCGGCACGCTGCTGGTCCAGCTCGGCTGCAACCAGGTCGTCCGAGGGACTCTGCGGTCCAGCAACGGCCAGTACCTCGTGACGGCCGGCATCTTCAACCTCAAGGACCAGGTCGCGGCGGACCAGGCGAACGTCGCGATCAAGCCGACCATCGCGGCGCAGAAGGGCCGGTTCCTCGGCATGCTCGGCGGCGACGGCAGCAACACCGACGCGATCATGCGCGGGACGTCGCACCTCGCCTGGTTCGCGAAGGGCCATTTCGTCGGGTACTGCGTCCTCGCGCTCGCCAACGGCGACACCATCTCCGCCGACGACCCCGCAGCGAAACAGATCGTCACGGACATCGTCGAGTCCTACCTGCGCGGCTTCGTCATCCAGGCCCGTGCCGTCAAGATGGTCAACGGCCCCACCGCAAAGCCGGGCGCGGCGCGTTAGGACCCGAGCTCAACCCCGTCCCGACGGCGGCGGGTCAGCTCCGCGCGGCGCCGGTACTCCTGCGGATCGGTCGGGTACTCCACCGCCACCAGGGTCAGTCCATGCGGCGGCGCCACGCACACCTCGCTGGCCCGCCCGGTACGGGCGAGCAGCCCCGCGGGCCACGGCACCGGGCGCCGCCCGTCACCCACCACCAGCAGCGCCCCGACAAGGCTGCGCACCATCGACTGGCAGAAGGCGTCGGCCTGTACCGTCGCGACGAGCACCCCGTTCTCCTCGCGTAGCCAGTCCAGCCGTTGCACGGCCCGCACCGTGGTGGCGTACTCCTTGCGCCGGCAGTACGCCGCGAAGTCGTGCTCACCGAGCAGCTGCGTGGCGGCGGCGTTCAGCGTGGCGAGGTCGAGCGGGCGGGGCCAGCCGAGGGTGTCGTGCCGGCGCAGCGGGTCGGCGCCGTACGGGGCATCGGTCACCCGGTACGTGTAGCGGCGCGACAGCGCGGAGAACCGGGCATCGAAGGTGTCGGGTACCGGCTGCACGGCCAGTACCCGGACATCCGCCGGCGCCACGGCGGCGAGCCGGCGGACCAGCGCCCCGGGGAGTTCCGCAGCCTCAGGAAGATCGACGTGGCACACCTGCCCGGTGGCGTGCACCCCCGCGTCGGTACGCCCGGCGACGGTGAGCCCGGTCGCGGTACCCGCTCCGAGCAGCCGGTCGAGCGCCTCGGTGAGGACCCCGGCGACGGTACGCCGTCCGGGCTGCACCGCCCAGCCGGAGAAGTCCGTCCCGTCGTACGCCACGTCCAGCCGCAGCCGCGCCATGCCGGCGCTCCCTCCGCAGGTTCCCCGGAAACGACGGCAGGCCCGCTGCCCCTCCAGGAGCACCGGGCCTGCCGAAAGCGGTACTCAGGCCTCGTCAGCCTGGTTGTCGTCGCCATCTTCGCCAGCAAGCACGCTGATCGCCTCGGCCTTGGCGGCCTTGCGGGCGGTCGACCGGGCGGCCTTCTTCGCCGTCGGCGCGACCTCCAGCTCCTCGACCAGCTCGATGACGGCCATCGGCGCGTTGTCACCCTTGCGCGGACCCGTTTTCACGATCCGGGTGTACCCGCCCTGCCGGTTGGCGTAGCGCGGCGCGATCTGGTCGAAGAGCGCGTAGACCACGTCCTTGTCCCGCACCACGGTGAGCACCTGCCGCCGGGCGTGCAGGTCGCCGCGCTTGGCGAAGGTGACGAGGCGCTCGGCGAGCGGGCGCAGCCGCTTGGCCCTGGTCTCGGTGGTCTGGATCCGGCCGTGCTGGAAGAGCGACGTGGCAAGGTTCGCCAGCATCAGCTTTTCGTGCGCGGGGCTGCCGCCGAGGCGGGGACCCTTGGTAGGCCTGGGCATCTTACGTGCTCCTCAAACAGGTGCCGCCGCGACGTGTGCAGCATCGGCGGCACACGGCGGTGGCAGTCGGTCTACAGCTGCTCGGTCTCACGGTAGTCGTCGTCGTAATCCACGTCGGCGAACGAGTCTACGACGTGCGCCGGGTCAAAGGTCGGGGCGGAGTCCTTCAGTCCCAGACCCATCCCGGCAAGCTTCATCTTGACCTCGTCGATGGACTTCTGGCCGAAGTTGCGGATGTCCAGCAGGTCCGCCTCGGTGCGGCCGATTAGCTCACCGACGGAGTTGATGCCCTCGCGCTTGAGGCAGTTGTACGACCGGACGGTCAGGTCCAGCTCCTCGATCGGCAGGGCAAGGTCGGCAGCGAGCTGGGCGTCCTGCGGCGACGGCCCGATGTCGATACCCTCGGCGCTCTCGTCCAGCTCACGGCAGAGCCCGAAGAGCTCGACCAGCGTCGAGCCGGCCGAGGCGAGCGCGGTGCGCGGGGAGATCGACGGCTTGGCCTCGACGTCGATGATCAGGCGGTCGAAGTCGGTGCGCTGCTCGACCCGGGTCGCCTCGACGCGGTACGTCACCTTGAGCACCGGCGAGTAGATCGAGTCGACCGGGATCCGGCCGATCTCCTGGCCCGACTGCTTGTTCTGCGCGGCGGTCACGTAGCCCCGGCCCCGCTCCACGGTCAGCTCCATGTCGAGGCGGCCCTTGCCGTTGAGCGTGGCCAGCTTGAGGTCCGGGTTGTGCACCGAGACCCCGGCCGGCGGCTGGATGTCACCGGCGGTCACGTCGCCCGGCCCCTGCTTGCGCAGGTACATCGAGACCGGCTCGTCGTGCTCGGAGCTGACGCAGAGCCCCTTGACGTTCATGACCAGCTCGACCACGTCCTCCTTGACCCCGGGGATCGTGGTGAACTCGTGCAGCACGCCGTCGACCTTGATGCTGGTCACGGCTGCGCCCGGGATCGAGCTGAGCAGGGTACGCCGTAGCGAGTTGCCGAGGGTGTACCCGAAGCCCGGCTCCAGCGGTTCGATGGTGAACTTGGAACGGGTTTCGCTGAGCGACTCCTCGGAGAGGGTCGGCCGCTGGGAGATGAGCACTTACTTCCTCCAGTACGTCGGGCGCCCACCATATGACGCCAACGTGTGATACCCGCCGGCCCCCGGGCTGAGGGCCGGCGCTTGTCGCCCTACTTGGAGTAGAGCTCGACGATGAGCTGTTCCTGGACCTGGGTGTCGATGACCTGCCGGGCCGGCAGCGCGTGCACCAGGATCTTCAGATTGCTGGGAATCGCCTCCAGCCAGGCCGGAACGGTCCTACTGCCCGCTTCGGCCTGCGCCACGATGAACGGGGTCAGCTCGTGCGACTTCTCGCGAACCTGCACGATGTCGTGTTCGCGCACCCGGAACGAGCAGATGTCGACCTTGCGGCCATTGACCAGGAAGTGGCCGTGGCTGACCAGCTGGCGCGCCATGTCGCGGGACTTGGCGTAGCCGGCCCGGTAGACCACGTTGTCCAGCCGCGACTCGAGGATCTGCAGTAGCACCTCGCCGGTCTTGCCCGGCTTGGAGACGGCTTCCTCGTAGTACCCACGGAACTGCTTCTCCAGCACGCCGTACACCCGACGCGCCTTCTGCTTCTCGCGCAGCTGCAGGAGGTATTCGGTCTCCTTGGTGCGGCCGCGGCCGTGCTGCCCGGGCGGGAACGGCCGGGATTCGAACGGGCACTTCGGCCCATCGCACTTGCTGCCCTTGAGGAACAGCTTCATCTTCTCGCGACGGCAGCGACGGCAGTCGGGACCTGTATAACGAGCCATGTTCGCGTCTTCTCCCTCAGACCCGGCGGCGCTTCGGCGGACGGCACCCGTTGTGCGGCTGCGGCGTGACGTCGGAGATCTGCCCGACCTCGAGGCCGACGGCCTGCAGCGAACGGATGGCGGTTTCCCGGCCGGAGCCAGGGCCCTTCACGAATACGTCGACCTTGCGCATGCCGTGCTCCATCGCCCGGCGCGCGGCGGCCTCGGCGGCCAGCTGCGCGGCG
>OBEQ012088359.1_pt1 | contig 70573 bp, 71 predicted proteins | sample 1670901 | NCBI WGS metagenome assembly OBEQ01 (sample SAMEA104232315, study PRJEB22302) | groundwater metagenome | biome: forest; feature: aquifer; material: groundwater | place: USA | collected 2011-08-07 | depth 5.4 m
TACTCGCCGTTTGGAGAAATTCTTTCTGGTGGAGCTGTTTCAAGATTTGATAGTGAAGGAAAAGATTTTGATTCTGTTGTGGGCGATTATGATTTTAACTTCAGGAAGTTTTGTGTGCAATTTGGAATATTTTGTTCTCCGGATACGTCGATAAAAAATATTTACAACCCGCAGGATTTGAATAGATACTCTTTTGAATCGAACAATCCTTATCGATATACCGATCTGAGTGGGCATGTATATTGGGGAGATCTCACATATGCTGCAACTGATTTATATTTTAACCTTGAATTAGGTTTAGAAGGGGTAAGCACGACTTTAGGAGGACTAGGATTAGATGTATTAACTAGAGGGGCATCTACCTCAGTTTCAGTTCCATTGGTTGCAAGTGGTACATTAGTTACGACCTACGCGGTTGGAAGCGCTACTATTTCAGGAGCTAATATAATACACGCAATCAATGAAGAAGAACCAGAAGCAGCAGGATTTGCGGAACAAGTAGGTGGAAAGGTGGCTGGGCAAACTGGGAAAATTCTTGGTGCTGGTATTGATGCAGCAGCGTCTTTATATAGTGCAGGAAAAGCAGGTGGAGAAATTTTGAAACCTAAATCGGCTGGAACACCACTTTATCATTCAGTTTCTGTAGTTTATAACTTTGTTTCTGCTTTTAAAACCATCCAGAGTATTCTCTCCGCATTTGACTATAAGAAGAAAGAAGAAAAGAAGAAGGAAGAACAGAAAAAAGGAGAGACAGCACCTCCATCTAACCCATTATCTTCTAATAAAAAAGAGAGAAAATAAACTGTAAATTTTATTTGGTTTAGTTGATTTTACTATTATTAGAAATTCAACTAGAAATAGCAAATATAAGTGATTACTTCATTTCTTTATATTTTGAAAGACCAATAGTGATAACAATGATTGGAAGAATAACGGTAAATAAATTCCAACTTCCAAAAATTACTTGTATAATCTGATCTGTTATAAAAAATGTTATATACACAATAAGACCCCATTTTTTCATTAACCACAATCCAATTATACAAATCACTTCGATAGCTATAGAAAATGCTAAATAAATAGGATACCAATAACCAATTGATTTTACACTATCTGAAAAAAGGAAGGGGATTGAGAGAAGTGCCCCTATAAGACTGATAATACATATTCCAGTAATGACCCCAGGTCTTTTTGGATTATTTTTCATGTATAGCTAAAATCTTAGAGGTATTTATATCTTATTGTTTTGTTTGTCGGTTACATCTTATAATTATTCTTTTGGGAAGTATGATTACGATCGACAGGAGATGCGAGGTTTTGGTACGGTTGTTGAGAATAAGCAGAGTGGTTCAGTATGGCATTATTTTCTTCAGGATAAGGCTAGAAAAGGAAAAGAGTATAAGACCGATGTTCCGGGTTTTTTGATGGTGAATAATGAATATGTGGGTGTAGTTTCAGATATTGGCATTTACAATGTCACTTTGCATTCTACTTCTACGTATCGATATGATGGCAATGAAAGTCCGTTTATTACCAATGTAACGTATGGATATGATCAGTTTGGGAATGTGCTGAGTGTTGCTGAGTTAGGCGATGTCAATGTTTCTGGGGACGAAAGGTTTATGAATTATACTTACGCTGCAGATAAGAGTGATTGGATCTTGGAAAAAGCTTCTTCGTCTAGAGTGTTTGATAACGAGTATGTGAAGAAAAAAGAAAGCAAATTCTATTACGATGGCTTGGGATTAAATGGAATAACTCGAGGTGCGCTTACTAAGAAAGAAGATTGGAATAATGATGGAAATAATTCTTTTACATATTTTGATTATGATACCTTTGGCAATGTAGTTAGACAGAAAGATTCGTTAGGAAATGCCATGACTATTTCTTTTGATTCGAGTCATACTTATCCTTTAGTCATAGTTAATGCTTTAGGGCATGTGGTTACGGATAGTTTTGATCCAGGAACAGGAAATGTGCTTACGGAAACGAAGAATGGTATTACCGCGACATACCAGTATGATACCTTTGGACGAGTGATTAAAGAGATTAGGCCTTATGATTCAAGTTCCTTACCAACGAAGAAATATAACTATTCTATGGATGGAGTAGCGCCAGAAGTAGTAAAAGTCAGTTTGAAAACTACCTCGAATAAGACCAATGACGTTTCGTACTATTATGACGGCTATGCAAACTTAGTGCAGTTGAAGACAGATGTAGAGAATGACCAACAGATTGTCAAAAACATTTTCTATGATGGCCTTGGGCGAGTAAAGGCAGAACAGAATCCATACTTTGCTTCAAGTACGCCAAACCTTACAGTTGTAAGTTCTGATTTCAACACTTCTTACAACTATGACATCTTAGATCGAGTGATTGGAATAAGCAATGCTGATGGAACTTCAAAGAATATTACCTTCGACAGGAAAAATATTACTGACTTTGATGAAAATAAGAATCGCCACAGATATACTTTAGATGGGTATGATCGAATTGCGAAAGTGTATGAATTCTATGTCGATAACGTAATCAATGTCAATGATACTTTCATAACGAGTTACGATTATGATACAAATGACAATTTGGTAACAATAACTGATAATGTAGGAAATGTGTTCTCTTTTACCTATGACAGTTTGAATCGAAAAACCAAGATGGATGATCCTGATTTAGGACGATGGACTTATACTTATGACCAAAATGGCAACTTAGTATTCCAAAGCGGTGGTGGAGGAAATTTAATAAGTGGCGATGGATATTATAGAGAATATGATAACTTTGGACAACTTACTAAAGTCAGAAATGGTTCAATCAGCACATCAGCAGTATTGGAACAATACTATTACGATGCTGATGGTCAACGAATTAAAATCTGGAGAAATGATAGTGCCAATACAACAGTATATACGCCATTTAAGGAGTTGATGAGAATCGTGAATTTGACTGGAAGCTATGATTTTACATATGTTTATGATGGTGACACACAAGTGGCAAGAAAGAATCCTGATGGAAGCTTGCAGTATGATCATACTGATCATTTAGGAAGTGTAGGGGTTTTAACTAATCAAAGTGGAAATGTTCTGGAGAATGCTTTGTATGATCCTTATGGAGATTTAAGCTCAGGTGGAACTAAAGAAGTTAAGCTTTATACTGGTCACTTCTCTGATGATTTGACAAATCAATATTATTATGGCCAACGGTATTACAAACCAACTGATGGGCAGTTTATTTCACCTGATCCAACGATTCAATATATTTATGGTCCTCAAAGCTTGAATCGATATTCTTACGTAATGAATAATCCTTACAAATATAATGATCCGACAGGATTGTGGACTTTACAAATTGGGGGAAGCGTAAGTGGAGGACTAGGAGAAATATACCCTATTGCTGGAACTGCAGGAATTGGTTTTGTAATAAGTTATGATAAAGAAGAAGGAAATTTACAATTTGGAGGTTACGGTACTGCAGGTTCAGGTATTTACATTGGTGCGCCAGGTTTTGGTGCTTCGATAGATACTGCTTATAATCCTTATAATAAATTTGTTAAAGATGTTAGTGGAAAAGCAGTATCGGTTGGTGTTGAGGCTCCAGTTTACGAGGGAATTACTGGGGCAGTAGGACTCAGTTTCCCGCAGGATAATGCAGGGAAGGTAATAGCAGATTCTGACGCCACTGATATAACAGCCAGTGTAGGGGGAGGGTTTAAAGCTGCTGTGTCAGTTTATGGAACATCAACTAAAACAATATCAACTCCCTCAATAAGAATTTCAAGTAGTACTAAGCAAGTGGCTAATGCCTGTCCCGCTAACAAAAACAACAATAATCCTACTCAAAATAAACCAGGTAAGACTTTTAATACAGTTAAAACAACTGTTAGTAATGTGATTAATTCAGCAATTAATGTTGTTAATTCAATTAAAAAAATATTTGGAGGGAAAAAATGATCTCAATAGATTTAAGTCAATTAATGTTATCTGAAAGGATTGCTATATATTTAATTTTTTTAGCTATTATAACTCTGATTGTTGGAATTATTTCAATGTTATATAGCGGATATTATTCTAGAAAATTATCTTCTTACTTGAAGGAAAAAAAACCAAACATTTGGAAGAAAAGAACATTTTTTTTGGAATTACTTACTAATTTAAGGACTTTTGATCCAGCCGTATGGAGTAAATATAATCCTTTTCAAAATATCAGAAAGATGTGGCAATATATCTTTAATGATCAAGATACTATTGATTCTAAAGTATTGTTGTACAAGCAAAAAATTCGATCTGGTTATAGAACAATTGTATTTTCATTTCTTACTTTCATTGTCTTATTTGTTGTGATTTTTATACTATTGCTTATGTCAGGGGGTACGATTCAGTAAAGTTTGTATCTTAATTAAGAGTTATAATCATCCACAAAAATCTTTGTGAAAAAGAGAAATTCATCACAGTAAGTCTGTGGGAGGTGATAATATGTTACAGCACTCGGGAAGTGCGAAGAGGATGTTTGCCTTTTGCCTACTCTTCGTGCTCTTTTCTTCTTTTTTAGCAATAGCTGTTAGTACCAACGATCTTACCTACGACTCAACTGCCAACAACATTACCTTAACTCATGATAACCTAAATCGAGTACTCACAAAAACCTCTCCTACTGAAACAATTACCTACGGTTACGATCAAGACTTACAAGGAACATTATCTAATGTTACCTCAAATAATATTCAAATTAAATATGAATACGATGACAAACACCGTGTCATCAAAGAAACAAGAATAATCGATAACATCGAATTCACAAAAAGTTATATCTACGATTCAGCAGATAAGGTAATTTCTACGGAAGTTTCTGGAACGGATATAGATTACATCTATAATAAGCAAAGTAAGGTAAAACAAATACCAGGTTTTATTTCTGATTCAAGCTATAATCCATTTGGCATTTTCGATCATTTATGATCTTTATGTTCATTGTGGGAATTATCAGTATTTTCATGCGCCTCTGGTTGTATGGTTTACTTAAGAATATTCTCAGCAAGAAAAAAGTAAGCCTTTCCCAAAGTTTCTATGATGGGGTACGTTTAATTCCTATTCTGATTGTAGTTATATTAATTGTAGCAGGTTTTTTTCTGCTGGCACTGTTTGCATTAGGAATTGCGGCATTGATAACTGCAGGTATCTTTTACCTCTCACCCATCGCTGGTTTGATAGTGATGATACCTCTTATAATCTGTGGAATTATTTTATTAATTGCTGCTTGTCTTTCCCTTTCCTACGTTACTCCTATTGTCATCATGGAAAATGTTGACGCTTGGAAAGCTATAAAATCAAGTTATCAATTATTTATGAAACATAAAGCAACCACTCTGGCTTTAGGATTACTTTCTGTTCTGATTTCATTCCTAGCCTATTTACCAGTCTTAATCTATCAAATCCCACGTGGCGATTTCTTTGGGAATCAGCAAGTCTCTTTATTTTCATTGCCTAACCAGTTGGTAAGTATTCCTTTAGCTGTTGCTCAGTTATTTTTACTGGTATTGTATGTTCTGGCCTATCTCAGAATTAAAAAAGGTTCTAAACGGTAAGAAATAATTTATATAGAAGTAAAGACTTATTCTGGTAATGGCCAAGAAAGAACTAACTGTACAGCAAATTGCCAAAATAGCTGTACCTATTTTGAAGAAGAACGGTGTTAAAAAAGCAGGAATCTTCGGCAGTTACGCCAGAGGAGAGGCTAAAAAAAAGAGCGACGTCGATATATTAGTTCAGCCTCCGAAAGGGATGGGATTTGGATTTGCTGGTTTGGAGATGGAATTGTCTAAAAAGCTACATAAAAAAGTAGATCTAGTGAGTTATAATGGTCTAAGCCCCTATCTTAAGGATAAGATCTTAGAACAAGAAGTGAGAATATTATGAGTGATAAGGGCGACGTTGTATTCCTTAAGCATATATTAGATAGCATTGAAGCGATAGAACATTTTTCTAAGGGTATTACTAAGGATGAGTTAGGTTCTAATCGATTAAAAAGAAGTGCTATTGTCCGAGAAATTGAAATTATTGGAGAAGCAGTTAAGAACATTTCTCAAAATCTTAAACATAAGCATAAAGTGGTTGAATGGAAAGAGATTGCCGGAACACGGGATAAAATGATTCATCATTATTTTGGCGTAGATGTAAATATCATTTTAGATATTATTAAGAAAGATCTGCCAAAACTCAAAAAGCAAATTCAACAAATCTTAGGATCATTACAAGAAAATTAGTTCTGATTTCCTAATAATACTCTCATCTCTTCTTCCATTTGCTCTACAGAAATAAACTGAATCACTTTAAAGCCTAAATCAGCAGCAGCAGTAGTATTCTTCGCTTGATCGTCAATAAAGACGCATTCTTCTGCTTTCACTCCTAATCTATTCAAGGTCAATAAGAATATTCTTGGATCAGGTTTAGCAAAACCTGTTTCATAGGAAGTAACAATAGTATCAAAATAATCATGTAATTCATTTTTAGAAATAGATTCTTCCAGCCAATCTTTGATCTCATTGGTCAATAAGGCAGTTTTATATTTAGCCTTATACTGGGTAATCTTTTCTAACAATTCCGATCGCAACGGAAACTGAGCAATCCATTCTTGACGTACTTGATCTTCAGGTAATTTCAAATAAGAAGCAATCTTCGGCCAAAAATCACTCTTTCCTACCCGAGCGAGGTCCCAACGTTCCACTACCAGCCGCTCTAGCTCCGGAGCTTTTTTCCCATACTGAGAAATTAACTCCTGAAAATTCCCCCGGGTAGTTAATACTCCATTATAGTCAAAAATAAGCGCTTTGATCATTCCAGAACAATGATAAATAAGCCTTATAAAGAATGTGAAGGTAAATTCGGTTATGATCAGTATTATCCCTCTTAAAACCGGCTCGATTTACTGTGATAAGGGTAAAACGCTAACGACTAATGTGGATGCCGGAAAAATGGGAAATATTCCGGCCATTGCCTGGCTCATTCAAACGCCAACAGAAAAAATTCTCGTCGATACCGGCATGCCGGAAACAAAAATTGCCAGCGAGAAGCATTATCTTGGTTCATCGCAACTGCCAGGAGAGCGTATCGATCAGGCTTTACATTTGCATCATATCCGTCCAGAAGAAATAACCACGGTTATTTTTACCCACTTGCATTGGGATCATTGTCAAAATGGTCATTTCTTTCCTAATGCTAAATTCTATGTGCAAAAAAAAGAATTAGAGTTTGCCAGAACACCGATAGGTACCTACTTTCGCTCTTACGATCATCCAGGAATTGGGTTAGCTCCTTCGTTTGAAAAATATCCGCTTACCATTGTCGATGGAGATGCGCAAATTGCTCCTGGTGTTCGAGTCATCTTAACTCCCGGCCATTCACCGGGACATCAAATTGTAGTAGTAGATACTGCTTCCGGACCGTATGTGATTGCCGGAGATGCAGTATTATGTTATGAAAATCTTATTCCGGGAGTGGATGGAGATTTTATCCTTCCCGGAAGGCATAAAGATACTCCAGAAACCATTGCTGCTATTCGTACAATTCTTTCCCTGGCCGGAGAACCTTCTCGGGTTTTACCAGGACATGATGAGAAAGTGTTTCGTAAGAAAGTATATGATTAGAGTAATGGAAATTGTTCTTTAACTTCAAAATCGACTGCTCTTCCTTTGACAGTAATATATCCGATACTTACCTGAGCAGGTGTACTTATTCCTAGTAGCGGTGTTTCTTCCATCAAGGCTAGAAATTCATGCAATTGCTCAGCTGGAACTTTTTCTCTAATGCGAGCCAGGGTTACATGCCCGCTCCAGGGTATACTATAGGTAGTATTGCGAATGTTTTCACTGCCTAATTTGAGGGTCGATTCCAATGCTCCGGTAAGGGTATTGGCCAGTTCTACAAAATCTTTTCCAGCCGTTCCTTGCACAATGATCGTATCTTGATTATACAATAATGAACCATACTTAATGCTTACTGCATTATTTTTGCCTGACTGAAAAGCGTTGGCAATCATTTCAATAACCTTTTCATCGTTAGATTGTTCAATAGCAGGACGCATTTGTATTCCATAGGTGAGGATAGTAGTATGAATGGCTTGAGGAGAATAGACTACTGATGGAACAACCTTGCTAATGCGTTGAGAAAAATCAGCACACTGCTCACGAAAATTCTGATCATGTTCTAATACTACCAGATATCCATCCCGTTCTTGTGCGTACGCTGAAGGAAGAAGGCCTTCACTTTTAACCTTACCAGTTACATCTTTAAATTTAGTTTGATAAATTTTTTCTTGCTGTTCTAAAAAAGCTTCCAGTTGGATCATAAAAATACATTCTAGCCTTTATTTATAAGAATTATGAAAATAACTTTAAAAGAGAGGTTTCATTTTCTCAATCAGTTCTGAAAAATTATCAACCAACCAATCAGGTTTTTCTTGTTCTAATAACTGCACTTCCTGCGCTCCAGTCTTGAGACAAGCTACCTTTACGCCGGCATTGCGGGCAAAGCGAATATCCACCCAAGCATCTCCGACGTACAACACTTCTTCTTTTTTTAACTTCAACTTTTCTAAAGCTACCAATAACCCTTTGGGGTTAGGTCGATGTTCGATCATATCTTCTGCACTTAAGACCAGATCAAAGTAGGAACGTAATCCCATCTCTTTGAGGAAAAATGTGGTTTCGGCACGATCAAATCCTGTTAATACTACGGTCTTGATTCCTTTAGCTCGAAGAAATTGTAATCCTTCCCGTACGCCCGGTAATATTTCAAAATGAGAAATGACTGAGCGAGGAAAGAGCTTTTGAAAATGTTGATGGCATGCTTTTATTTTTTGGGCTCTATCTTTACCGCTATAAGACTGCTCTATCGCGACTTCCACATTCTTTAGCTGACCTTGACCAAATACATTTATTACTGCCGCTTCATTGCGTAAGATAATTCCTTCTTGCTGCAAAGCCTGGGCCAGGGCGACTAGAATAGCGCGATCCGTTTTGACTAACGTTCCACCAATATCAAAAATACAAGCTTTGATCATTTTAATTTTTTACGTATGGCTGCTTCTGCTGATTTTAATTCCATTTCATCGTTAATTTCTTTGAACAAGGACGTTCCTGGGTCTAAAGCATGAAAATTAGTCTTTTGCAAGGCATAGCCCATCAAGCCATGACAGTGTTTATTTTTCGAACCTTCTTGCAAGTGTTGCTGTAATCGTTCCATCATCAACCGCACTCCGGAAGGTGATAATTTAGCCATCCCACTTCCTCGGCCCATGGCGTTAGGTTGATTTCCTTTTTCCATCAAACGAATTCGCTGACCATCGAGAACAACTTGTTCCATACTTTCATCTAAGGTTACATTGCGGTCGACTAAAATGACATTATCATACGGAGCTTTGATTATTTTTTCTAGCAAGTCTGAAAAAAAAACAATATCACTGTTGAAATGCAAATATTGTTCATCTTTAATGTGAGGATGTGCCTGCAGCCAGGAATAACTGCTGTTAGTGGTAGCATAATCTTTATTTTCTAAAAAAGTAAAATGAAGTTTGGCATATTTTTCTTGGGCAAGAAATTGTTTTATTTTTTCTGCTTGATATCCCAATACGAGTATAAATTCTCTAATCCCTTGCGATTGCAGAGCTTCGATTTGATACTCGAGCATAGGTTTGCCACATACCGGAACCAGGCATTTAGGAAGATCTTTGGTTTTTTCCCCTAGTCGGCTGCCAATGCCTGCGGCAAGAATAAGCGCTTTCATTTTGGTACCTTCCTAAAATCATATTGTACTCCATTGAGAATGTCTTTGAGGTTATAAGATCCTGTTTCCGTCAAATGTTCCACGGCCACGGTTTGCAACTCGGAATTAACTTTGATAATGTTTATCAATGATTTATTTTGCAAATCCACTTCTAAGGGATCAGCAGTATTTTTAATCAAATGATATAGATCCATGGTAGAAGCAGCATGTTCGATACTCTTAGGCATGTTTTTGCGGCGTTCTAATCTTTCTTCAATCACCGCATGATTAGTAACATCACAATGGACTACGAAAACTTCATAGCCATGTTGTACGGCCAGATCATAGATTGCTTTGCGATTAGTATATTTATTGAAATTTCCATCCAGGATGGCGTGGGAAGAACTCGCTTCCATCAGTGAGTTTGCTCTGCTCATCATCTCTCGATATACTTTTTTCCGTTGCTCATCGGAATGAAGATCTACTAATCCTAATTCTTCCCGAATTGTAAAGGTAGTTAACAAGCTCGTTGGATTTAATTGAGAACAATACTTTTGTAAGGCTCGGGAAGTGTAGGTCTTTCCGGTAGCCGGGTATCCAAACATAACCACCACAAAGGGATTCTCCACCACTTTCATAGAAAAAAGAGCTGATAATGGTATAAAAGCTTTATGAAAGGCAAAACAGAACAGTTTTCGTATTATACTGCTTCTTTAACTACTTCTAGCTCGGCGATAATGTCAGTAATCCAAAATTCCGCAGAAGCAGCCCAGTCAAAAAAACGGCGTACATACTTGGAAAGAAGTAAGCGTCCTATTTTAGTGGGGTGATCGCTCCAGTGAACAATCTTAAATCGTTTTCCCTTTCCAAACCAATAACTATCGATATGTTTGAAAGTCTCATAGGTATAGCCGCGATGATGATCAATACGCCTGGTCCAATGCGATCCGTACGGTACACGAATCCAGACTAACCCCCCCCCCGTAGTAATTCGATACAGTTCATCGATCAATTTTAATTGCGCTTCGATGGGAATATGTTCTAGAATATTTCTCATGCGGATATATTCAAACTGATTGTCGTTAAATGGTAAGGGAAACTTAGTAACATCAACTTTTTTCACTTCCGAACTCATCGGAAATTGATCTATGTTGAGATAACCAGGAAGGACTTCTTTACCACAACCGATATTTAGTTTCATGTTTTTATCTCCTTATTATCTTTATTCTCTTTATCCCAGCGGTGTAGCACTTTCAATTGTATATATAATTTTCTGGTCATATCCAAGAAAAAGAGTACAGTATAAATTATCAAAACCCATTGCGGAAAATTAAGAATAATGCCAAAAAACATGACATTAAAAGGCTGGCTGCGGCGAAATACAAAAAAGATCAGGTCGGTTTTTTTCTTTTCGGCCGAGCGTAAACTTAAACTTCCCTTCATCTGTTCTATCTTTTCGCGGAATGCCGGATCCTTGTATGCTTCCGGATGAACAACGGCAGCTTTATTGTACAATTGAAACAGAGCGGCTAATCCTCCCAGAATAAGATACAGTAGCATATGCGTAGTCCGGTACAAGCCAATTCCTAAGCAGAGGAAAAAAATGGGATTGCCAAAATAAATTCCTAATTCTTCTAAATAAATTCCTTTATAAGTTTTGATGCCCTTGATCCGGGCAATTTGCCCGTCAACATAATCTAAGAGCATGGCAAAAGTATAGAGCAGTACGGCAATGACATTGATCCAATACACGCCGAACAACAACAATGCTGAGGCAACTATTTGCAATAAAACCCAGAAGATGGTAATCTGATTGGGAGTGATATTTGTTTTTAGCAACGGTCTGGTGATATACAACATTATTGTATGCATTTTCTGCTGAAACTTGCTGTAGTATGCTTTCTTGCAAAGTTCACGTAACTCCGGCATGGTATGGGCGTGTTTCATATTTCTCTTATTATCCGCTCTTAACTTTAAAAAGATTGTTAGCTTTCATTTTCTTTTCCTGGTTCTGCTTATTTCCTTATTATCTTTATTATCCTGCACTAATTGTTTTACAAATGCTGCTACTCTAGCTGCGGCTTGACCATCAATCTTTCCACAAAATTTCTCCTTAAAGGCTATTCTGTTCTGATGAAGTTCTTGTTGTACTTTTTCATCAGTCAACAGTTTAGTAATCTCTGAGGAAAGATTGCCTAGTTCTGCTACCTCGATGGTAGCTTTGCTTTCAGTAATGATGGCATTAAAGGGGTTTTGAAACTCTTTGCTAATCATGGTAATAATGGGTTTATCCAGAATGACACTTTCTAATACCACGGTAGAACTGAAATTAATGACTATATTGCTTTCGCTCATCAACTGGTAAAGATAGGAAGCTCCTGTTTTTTGTACAACTGTAATGTTTTGAAATGTATTAAGATCAATTATTTTTTGATAATCTTTTAGGTTCTTCTCCAGCGGATGAAGTTTGATAATTATCTGGGTATTAGGAACTTTTTGAATTTCCCGAAGCATGCTGCTGATATATTCTTGATGCTTCTCTGTTGAAAAATAATTTTGTTCAACGAAAGGTACAGTTAAAATCAGAATTTTTGTGGCCTTGTTTTGGTTTTTATGTTGCTTCTTTTCTACAAAAGGGAAAATATCATCAAAGATTAACGGCCCGCTTACCAAAATATCTTTTTCTGAGACTTTTTTTTCCATAAGCAATTTTTTATAATGGTCTGAGAGGGCAGTAATAGTGTACGGAGGGAGAAGTTCTGGATTTATTGAACCGGTACCTGCGCCATGTTGAATAAGAATAACTGGAATTTTATATTTGCTGGCCGCGGCATTTAAACAGCGTTCATAGATATTGTGTTGAGAGGTTATAACTGCTGCTTTGAGATGTTTCTGTTGAAAGATCTTCTTATAGGTAAGATAGCAAAGGATAAGTGAATACATAAATTCATAAGAAAAATAGAAATCAAAGGGATAGCGTACACAATTCCAAAGTGCAGGATCTTTCAGCAGATTAATTTTATCATCTTCCGTTAAGGATAGCCATTTTCCTGATAGTTCCCTGGCCATAATTTTTGCTTTTCCTTTATTTTCTGCATTGATAAAATGATAAAAGTTATTCTCAGAATGGTACTGTTTTTTGATAGTGCTATAAAATTTCTTTGAAGGAGGTGTAGCAGTAATAGTGAGGGGGTGAAGAATTTGGTCTTCTTTCATAATCTTCAGCAGATTGTTGAGACGGAAAATTTCCCCTTCTTGATTAGCATGATCTAAATAGGTCAACAAGAGCACATTTGGTTTTTCAGCAGGGAGATTAACTTTTTTATTCCCATACAATGCTATTTTAACTTTCTCGTTAAGAAAATATAGTTTCTGTAATTTTTTTCTTTTTGTATCAATCTCAGAGCTATATTTGATTTCTTCTTTATTTAAATATTTTAAAACCAATTGTTTGGTTTGAAATTGCGGTGGAATGGTATGAAAGGAAAGCAGACGTTTATAGAACCATGATAAAGGAATATTCTCGATCTGAAATAGAGCATCAAATGCTTGGTTATCAAAGGTCTTTATTTTCTGTTTATTCCATCTCGGCGCAAGAAGATCGGCAATATTGTTAATTCCAATGTCTTCCATATTTAGAGTAGTTTTTTCCATGTTTGATCGATCACCTCCTTGGTGCAGAGGTTTATGTCCTGAGTGGTATTAATTATTTTAGCTCCTAAAAATCGAGCCAGAAAATGAAAATTCTGCCGTTGTTGTTGAAGGTATTCTATGGGAAAAACAGTTCTGTTCAAGGATTGAATCTGGTTTTGTTCTTTATCAGTTTTCTGTCTTTGTTGCAATTGTGCTTCGGGAGCATCTAAAACATAGCTAAAATCTGGCCGCGGGAAGAGCCTAAGCAAGTGTTTTATCAAAATGCTGTTTTGAGCATAAGGATATTGTCCATAGAGATCATAAAAATAGCGATCGCAAACGACTAATTGCCCTTGCCGTAAGCGAGGAAAAATTTCTGTACGATAGCGATAATAAAATTCCCCGTATAAGTAAAGAAAGAGAAGTTCTTGTTTCAGAGCAAATTTTTTTATTTTGCCCGGTTGGAGATTAAATTCTTGAAATAATTTTGTGTCTTTTTTCTGTAAATAGCGGGATAAAATTTTAGTCAGGGGAAAGGTAGGCTTCCAACCAAAGTAGTAATAAGATTGTTTTATTCCCAAATGAGTTGTTACCGGCGGATATGATTCCAGTATTTTTCTAGTGAGGGTACTTTTGCCACTGCCGTTAACACCAAGAAAAGTGATCAGGCATCCTTTTCTTTTGGGATTTATCGTTCTCAGTATTTTTTTTCCTATTTTGCTGAGCAGATACAGAGTAGTAGCTGGCTCTTGCAAGAGCTTGATGATCCAGAATTGGGCAACCTTGTTTTTTAATAAGGCCGACTTATTTCTGTGGGTTATAACATAATTAAATCCTTTTTTCCAGTTGTTGTGGGTAATCTGTTTTGAAATGTACTTTTTATCCAGCTGTGGATTATCAATCTGGTCAAGATAGAATTTTTCTTTCTCGGTTATTTTGAAATTTTCAAAAATAATATGGGCAGTATGGATTAGAATGGAATCTTCCAGGCTGGGGACTATAATGAGGGGAGCGACTATTTTTTTTCGTACAAAGAGCGGCTGTTTATCCAATGCTATGAGTCCATGCCAAGCCACTTCTCGATGGAGATGGATTGAATATAATATTCCTTGATAAAAACCAGAATACATGGTTTTGTATTTCTCTATTTTTTCGGAAAGGCGCACTGCAAAGTGATGTTGCTCCAGAAGCTGAGCAGCTTGGTCATAATCCTGCCTGGTCTCAAAAAGAATATCTAGGTTTTTATTTTTTCCGGCAAAGATATGTTCGCATTTGAAGAGCAGGTAGCTAAGCTTGTGACTATGAAAGAGCTGTAGAACATACATTATACCTTCTGGCGTATTTTGAAATGATTTTATCTTTGCCATGAGACCTTATTTTTAGTATGCAGGTTATGATATATCTCCTGATATTTTTGCAGAAAAATATCTTTAGAAAAATATTCTTGCGCAGTTTTGCGGCATTGTTGTTGATAACGGGCATAATTTTGTTTTATTTCGGCCAGAGCTTCGGTCAGTCCGGAAACCGTGGGTGAAAAAACTATACCGCAAGCGGTTTTCTTTACAAAAATAGCCAATTCTGTTTTTTCTGAGACTAGTAACGGTTTTCCGGCAGCTAAACTTTCCAGAGCGGAGTTAGGAATGTGTTTTAAAAAATCATCTTCAACAGTGTAAGGAATGATGGTGCAATGAGCAGTAGCGTAGCGCTCATTCATATTAGTATAAATCTTATTAGTAACCAAAACATTATCATGTAGATTATTTTTGTTAACTAATTGATTTATTTCCTGAAAAGCACCTTTTCGCCAGGCTAAATCGATAATAATATCCTTATTGTTTTTTGCCGTTTCTAAGAGCAGCGGAATTCCCCGTTTGGCAAAATCTTGTTTGCGGGTGGGACAGCTGGCGTAGAGAATCGTAAATTTCTGTTTTACTGGCGGTTTTTGATAGGAAAAAGTATTCATATCTACCGGTGGATAAATAATTTTTATCCTTTCTTCTGCGATACCCAGGCGCAGGAGATCGCTTTTTTGTTTTTCTGATTCTACCACAATGGTGGATAATCTTTTGAGGAAACGGCTTCTCTTTTTGATTTTAGGGAAATTGCAAGAAGCTGCAGCAGTGAGAATAGTATTTTTAGCCGGAAGGATGGTAAGATAGGGTAGATCGCCTAGGGAAGTATAGATATGATTAATATTATTCTTTTTGCTCTTAAGTCTAACCCAGGGAATCATCAGCGGATAATAGGCAAAATGATATGATATTATTTCAAGATTATTTTTGAAATTGCCTAATCCATCTAAATGAAGATCGTGAACTCGTACTTGGTTTTCTGGAGAGAAATATTCTTGTAAGATCTTCACTTCCTTGGAAATGGCTTCAAAGTGAGGCCGATATCGTTGCACATAATATGTTATTTTCATGGTGCCGGTGATGAGGGTTCAGATCGAAGATACCTCATTTTTTTTGACAAAGAACTATCCACTGATAAGGCTGCGAAGTTGTGATTCTTTCCAGCAAACTGATAATTGCTTCTGATGATTTTTGCATTCCTAATATTTTAAAGGGGCGGGAAAGCAGGCTTTGGGTTTTAAAGTGGGTAAGAACTGGATATAATTTGATTAACTTGAATCCATTTTGTTCTAATTCCTGCCATAATTCTTTTTTGGTATATAATTTGTCATAGATGAAATAGCGTTTATTTCCTAAGAGATTTCTCACCGGCTGCACTATTTTTTTGTTCATGGCTTCAAAGGCTAGGTAGCCATCTTTTTTCAAAATTTTGGAAGCTTGAGCATAAATTTTGCTTCTTTCTGGTGCTTGGAAATGAAGAAGAAAGCGGAAACAGAACACTATATCAGCTGGACTTGATAAGCGAAAAGAATCATTTAAAATATCTCCTTGACGAAAAGTCCATTTTTTTCCTTTCTTGGCCATTCTCTCTCTAGCTAGAATCAACATATTTTTACTGGAATCAATGCTTAATCCATTTTCAGCGATAACTTCCGTAGTAACCCGGCCCGGCCCGGGAGCAAATTCTACTATTGTTTTACAGTTTCGTTCTTTGATGATTTTATTAAGAAAGTGCACTTGTTGTCGATGTTCTATGACATTGAGCGGTTCGCTAAACCTTTTACGAATGTATTGATCAACTATTTTTTTCTCTTGATAATATTTCTTCAGCTGTTCAGATTCGCGGATAGGGCTTTTTCCTTTTTCTGCTTTCATACTCTAAAAATCGTAGAAATAACGCTTTATAATGGTTATGATAACCAATTCACCTTTATAACAGATTTTATAAAGGATTGAAGGAGGTTATCATTTAAGCAATTCAGTATAGGCTCTTAAATACCCTTGAATGCAGTCTTCCCATTCAAATCTCTTGAGTGGCGTTTGTTGGTATTTTTTTTTGGCAGCTAAAGCAACTTTTTCTGCTAAATCATGAGTATCTTTACTGTTGAAAAAAAGATGCTTTCCTGACACTACTTCCGGCAAGGAAGCAGCATTACTGGCTACTAATGGTGTGCCTACGGAGTTGGCTTCCAAGGCACTGTACCCGAATCCTTCTGAAAGAGAGGGAATGATTACGGCATCCGCAGTTCTAATGACCGTTCCCAGTTCTTGATACGGAAGCGAGGGAATAATTTTGACAATATCCTTGTGTTTATGAGCTAAGCGTCTGAGCTTTCGATAATTTTCTGGATATTTTTCCGGTGAGCCTAGCATCAGTAGAATAGTCAGATTGGGTATTTGTTGCTGGATATACGGCGCAGCTTTAATCAGGTATTGAAATCCTTTAGAACTACCGGGCCGGCCCCAGGATAAACAAATAAATCTATTTTCCAGATGTAAGGATTTACGCAATTGTTGGGCATTACCCTGGCTGAATTTTTTGGGATGCCAAAATTGGTAATCAAATCCGTTGTAGACCGTAACTGCTTTTTCTGATTTAATCCCATGCCCCAGAAGATCTTTCCGAGTAGCATGAGATACACAGACATATTTATCGAAAGGAAAAAAATAAATTATTCTTTCCAGCAGATCATGCAGTGTTGATTTCAGCCAGGAGAATCCAGTTATTTCTTTCCATTTTCCAATCCAGACTTCATGGACCGTCAGCGCTACTGGCTTTCTGGTTAATTTTGCTCCCAACCAGGCAGGTGGTGCGCCGTTAAAAGTAGTAGTCTGAATGAGATCTGCTTTTCTGGCTAGTTTTAGAACTTTAGGAATTGATAAAAATGAAAAAAGATAACGGTTATTGAAACAATTAATGCGATGAACTTTGACTCCATTGATTTCTTCATATTTCTTCGTTCCGGGAAGCTGGGTGGTGATTACGGCCACGCGGTTGCCTTTTTTAATCAGTCCTTCGGCTAAATTTTTGAAAAGGACCTCTGCTCCTCCATAATGGGGATGATAATTTTCACAGACAAAAAGAATTTTCATAGTTCAGGAAGAGTACTATTTTTTTACCTTCATTTCGACATTCATATTCTCTACTTCTTCTAAGGTCTCTTTTCTGACATATCGTTCTAATTTTCGCTCCATTTTTTTGGCTTTGCTGTAATTAAAAAAACTTAGTCCTAAGAGGACAAAAAATCCTACTACCACAAAGAAATCTAAGCGTCGATAAAAGTGCAATGGGGCAATAAGGGAGTCAAAGATATTGGGAATTAAAGCGACGATCACCAGGGCGATCCATCCTATAAACCAGATCATTAATTCTGTACGATTCAATTCTCTTCGCTTATATTTAATGAAAGTGAAATACATCATTCCAGCGCCAAAAATCATCCCTAAGAGCTGGATCCAAAAAGTTGTACTTAACCCCATAACTTCCACCCAATCATTTTTAAGACAATAGTCACTCCATCGAGTACCGTAGTACCTTTATATTTATCAGCATAAATTGTTTCTATTGGTATAGTAGTATGTTTCATTTTCTTTTTTCCCGCGCGGATGGCCATTTCTGTTTCAACATAATAGTCAGTCGCCTCCCACCGAAGATATTGATAAACATCTCCTCGAAAGCTTCTATAACCGCATTGGCTGTCTTCAACTACTACTCCATACAAAGTTTGTAATGTTTTGGTAATAGCCTTATTGCCAAATTTGAATACGCCGGGCATGGACACCGGTGTTTTTCTACTGCCGAAAGCAATGTCATACTCTTCTAAGGCAGCTATAAATAAAGGTATTTCTTTTGGGTCATGCTGCCCGTCAGCGTCCATGGTGACAATTTTCTGTGCTCCTTGTGTAGTGGCATAATCGCAACCAGTCTTCAAGGCCGCTCCTTTTCCCAGGTTTACTTTATGTCGTAATACTTTTGCGCCGGCCTTTTCTGCTTGGGCAGCAGTATTATCTTGCGATCCATCGTCAATGACGATAATAGTGGAGGCAAATGTTTTTGTTTTGGTTATAACTTCGAAGATGGTTTTTCCTTCGTTATAAGCGGGAATAATCACTACTTCTGTAATTGCCTCATCAACCATGCTGATGGTACTTAAAATGGCCCTTATAAAAATTGTGGAAGAACAGGCTTATTTTGCAGGTTGGGCAAAGAGAGCATTATTTTCTTGTTTACAATTATAATCTACTCTCCAGGTAATAATATCGCCGCCGTTAAGGTTTTGGACATGACTAAACTTACTGAAACAGTGCAAGCCTTGTCCTTGTAAGAAATATAATTTAGTAAACATGCTGTTAGCTTGCAGAGGATCGGCCAGGAAGAAGAAATATTTTTGGCCATTAGGTACTAAGACTACGGAAAATCCAGCTTTAGTTCCTGAATACGTTTTTTCTTGGATTCCTCCTTCTGGAGTTACATAGACCAAGGAATTAGGATGGATGTCTGCATTTCCGTCGAAGCCGGCGGAATAATCACTGAGTTTTATGTTTATAGCAAAATTTTTTCCTTGCACGGATCCTACACAGCGTAATTGATCTGCAGAAACATTGTCGCAGCGCTGTGCTCCAGAAGGATATCCGGGCCAAGGAGAGATCCAGCGGTCGGCTTCTGTCGTTTTTATTTCATTATATGTTTGTTCTGCCTGAGCTGGACTAAGATTAAAGTCTTTGCTAAGATAAGCAAGAGCTTCTGCTCGGGGAAGTTTACTTGCTTTCTGATACATTACTGCTTTGCTAAAGTCCCAGTCTCCGAAATGACCCCAGACACCGGCTTTACCAATCATGTCTTCGGAAGTGATGTAAAAGTCTTCCGGCGGATTATCGCAATGAGTATATTTAACCACGGCACTAGCTTGTTGATCGGTTAATCCTGCTTGTTTTAATTTTTGGAGAGCAGAGTTCTTGTCTCCGATTACAATTTCATTCAACAGTTTGATAGATTTAGGAGTATCGTTAAGTACTTTATCCAATTCATCGAAAGCATTATTCTGGCCGCAGTTGAGCATACGTAAAATTCCCACGCTGGCTTTTTCGTCGTTAATCAATAATGATCTGCCTGCCCAATACGCACCCCAGGGAGTTTGTGTTCCTCCGTCAAAAGTAACCGGTCGCTGGGCCACAGCTTCAAACCAGTGGCCAAAATCCCACCAGGAAGTTATAACTATATTTTGAGGAGCTTCGTTGTTAATTTTAGTTAGGACGTTATACCAGGCATCGTTCATACTAGGTACGGAGTTGTACGCTTGCGAGTACCCAGCCTTAGCGGGGCTGATTAAAAGTACTGCCAGAACCACAAAAACAAGTATGTTGGTTATCAACCTATTTAATTTGAGTTCTTTGGAGATCCATTGCGAGGAATAATGCCAGGCCAGCCCTAAAAATACGCCCACAGCAATAGAAAAAATAGGAGTTACTTGAAGAATAAACCTTACTCCTTTGGTGGTACCAAATAATGATGCTCCCAACCAAAGCGCTAGTAAAAATGCAATTTGCGGATTTCTTTTTCCTTGTTCATCTTTTCGTAACAAGACCAGAACTATTCCTGCTAGTGCCAGGATAAATAATAAATTTCCTCCCAGAGTATTGATAACGTTGGAAAGGGAAACTACATTCAGTTCTGCGACGGTAGTTCTAATATTTGGCCAAAAAGAATTTACGGCCACAGCTTTGAGACTGAGGAATTGAAAAGGTCCAACAATTATTCTTATGAGTTGGCTAAAAGAGGTAAAAAGACTTACAAAAAGGCCTGCACAAAGGACATAGATACCTAAGAGCATTGCATTCTGACTGAGTATGGGAGATTTAATACTTTGAATACTCTGAGCAGAATTCTTACTTTTTTTCCAGCTCGCCACAAGATTGTATCCTACATTAAAAATCATGGTAGCGATTAAGAAAGTGGCAATGTACCACCATCCAGTCCAAGCAAATGCGAAAATGCCGGTAGCTAATCCTGCTGCGCCCATCCAGGCGAATTTCCATTTTTTTTCTTTTGCATCTAACGCTTCTAAAAAGAGCCAGGCAATAAGCACAGGAAAAAATACAGTATAAACGTCAGTATCTGAACTTTCTCCGGTAGTTCTAGCTACAAAGAAAGCAGAGACGGCCAGCATGAAGGCAGTAAAAAATCCGCCGACATTATTCTTGGTAATTTTTTTTCCGATAAAAAATCCGGGAATGATGGTAAGAGCGCAAAAAATAGTGCTAATGAAATAAAAGGAATACATCAATGAATAATTTCCAAAGAGATTAAGGAATCTGTGCCATACAGTTATAAACCAGGTATGAAAGCTCCATTCTGCTTCTCTTCCCGTTGGTGCTAGCCTATTGTCATCCCATATCTTTCCGTCTTTCAGGCTGGTTCCAGGATAGCCATTTTTGAGAATGTAGGATGATTGGATGTAATAAAAGTAGGGATCTATACCTAAAATGTAGAGGGTGCCATTGTCGTCCTTAAATTGATCACGATATTGTTTAGCAAGCGCAGCATTCTGGGCGTTGATATTATCTTTGTTCTTGTTTTGAAAATCCTGCCATTGTTTGTCTACCAGTGATTGCTTATTTTGTTCCGGCAGGTAGGGATACTGCTGGTTGACTTGGTTTTGAATCTGGCCTTGATAATAATTGGTAACGGCATTTCCTGCCCACTGCTCGGCAATAGGCATACGCTGGGGCATGGTCCGTAAATATACCGACATGCTTATCGCAATAAGAATGCATACTAAAGGGATTAGCCATTTGGCGTGTTTCTTAGCCGCACTTTTAACTTCCTTAATATCTACTGAGAGAGAATCATCAGATTTGTGAGAATGTTGTTTTGAAGAATGTGAATGATCTAGGGTTACTTTTGCCTGATGCTCAGGCTTCTGTTTATTAAATAGTTTTTTTACTTTATGTTTTAGTTTAGAGAAATCTATAATTTCCTCTTCGGAATTGTCAGTATGTTCCGGTTTAGAATGCTGTTCTGTCACGAATAAACCACCAATAATTAGTTCAGAACTAGGAGTGCTTTATAAAATTTGTTATGATGGGTAACTTAAATTCATAATTCTTTTAAAGTGTTCCCTTTGGGCTCAATGAGGTGAAAAACACATGAATGCAATAGAATTAGGTTTACAATCAGGAGAAGAGCTTTTTGAAGGAGAGTATCGTAGTCAAATGGCTCGCTTACAACAAGGAGGATTTACTCCCTGGAGCACGGAAAATATTATGGATGCTCGAAATAAAGTTTCGGGCGAGCATTTTCTTTGGGAAACCCCTATCAATACTAATTATGGTATTGTCGGAACTAAGACGGAGGTTTATCTTCTTCCTCATTCTACTACTTTAAATGCGATTACTCCACAAGCATCACTGATTGAAAATAGCCTTCCTCTAAATAAGGCTGCGATTGATGATTTCTTTGTTTACACCAGAGATCATCTAATCTTGAATAGGGAATTGACGGATGAAGAAGCAAGAAACAGTCCAGTCTGGCTGGGATTTGCGGCAGGAGATCAAAAGCGCTTGGACACTTATGTTGAAAATACTTTCCGTTTAGGCAAAGATAAATTTAAGTATAATAAAATGATGGGTATTTTTGTTCCTAGGGAAGAGGAATTTCTTCAACAATCAGTTGGTTTAACCGAACTCAGCAAAAAATCCATGGCCGATAGCAACCCTCTGGATAATTATGTTTATTTGGTAGGAACCTCTCGTGATAATAGTATTAGTGATAAAAATAATCCTGATTTGGCCAGCCAGGCCTATCAACCATTCGCGATTACTGATCCAGCACAGCTTCCTACGCTTGAAAAAGTCGAACGTGAATATATTTCACATGCTTTAAAAGTTATGGGAGGCAATAAAACCCAAACTGCGGAAATTCTAGGAATAGATCGGCGTACCTTGTATCGAATGCTGGACCGCTGGAAGCAGGAATAGACTTTTAAAAATCCATGTTTATTTCGAGAATTATCTTTTAATTTTTTTAACTGATTTTTAATTTTATTCTACGATTGGTTTTATTTCTTGTCCAAACATTTTAGAAGTTTCTTTGGCGTATCGTTCAATGTTGTCTTTAAAGTAAGGAGGACGTTGTTTTTGAATCTGGCCGATAAGATAATATCCTGCTGCCATGACGGTGGCAAAATCAGCTTCTTCTGGTAAGGGAAGATTAATCCGATTTTTTCCAAAGAGTTTATTATCATAACCTAAACTAATAAATAATTCCGTAGGGGAAGGAATAACGGTCTTGGCGTGTTTAGTTTGTTCTGGGGTACAGACTCGTGCGGAAATCAGCGGTCCGAATAATTCGTGAAATTTAGTGAGGAACATTTCTCTGAGTAGATCAAATTCTTCCGGGACAATGATGAAGAAAGCGTTATACTGATCAAGATTGGAAGGTATTTTTTTCTTTATTTGTTGAAGATAACTGATGATGGCTTGCGGACTTTCTTTGGTTTTGGCCAGGATCATGCCCAGGTAGGTGGAGGTATTATAAGTGTACGGTTCAGGAAGCTTAGGAAAAACATAGGTTTGCGCACAGAAAAATTCAGCTGGAGCATTTTGATTGTTAGTCAAAAGCCTGGTTTCTATTTTTTGCTGTTGAAGATGTTGGGCGATGAGTGGAGCATGTTTTCCGCCTGAGGCAGAGATGAGAATTGCTCCATCAATAGCCGAAATATTTTTTACTTTTTCCTGATAGTTGCTTTCGTCGGCGAAGACAGCATCTTTATCCTGAAGGATGATTTTTCCGGTGATGGCAGCATTGCCGCTGCCGACCACTAAAGGCCGTTTATAATTTCCTAAATCTAATTCGGGCAACTTCTCCCGAGAGAAGAGATGTAAGGCAGAGAGAACACAAAAGTCCAGGTTCGGCAAGCTTTTAAGTGTTATAGCAGTATCCATCGTTTCTCTTATGTCGAGTTCTTTTCTCTTTATTATACTTATGATACTTAGGAGTTTCATGTATTTTTACTGACTATTTAAGCATATAATAACTTACTAGTAAACCACAAAAATTTAGAAGAACAAGGTTGTGATTCTTTTTTTAGAAGCGCTCATTGAGATGAGCAGATCAGGCGGTATTTATTTTTACATAGAAAAGTATAAATGGATAAATTTGCTTATTCCGTTGATGGATATGGCTATTCTAGCAGGAGGAAAAGGTACGCGCATGTCTGCTCTTTCTGATAAACCTAAGTGTGTTCTTGATTTACAAGGTAAGCCTATCCTGGTACATCTGATAGAACACTTCAAACAATTTGGCTTCCAACGCTTTGTAATGGTAGTAGGGCATAGAGCAGATGAAGTTAAGACTGAATTAAGTAAGCATACTCTCACTGATGCTTTGACTGATGTCGAGATTGTATTTACTAAACCTGCCAATAAGGGAACAGCAGCTGCATTACAAGAGTTGAAAAATTATTTTGATAATGATTTTATGCTGGTTAATGGAGATATTCTGACTGATTTTGATCCTACTAAAATTATACAATTACATCAGGACAGCAACGCTCTGCTGACCACGGCAGTGAAGGACGAAGCGGTAGAAATTCCATATGGTATTCTGGAGATGAAAAATAACCAATATCTTGATTTTTTAGAAACAAAATCTATCTCTTATCTTCGGCATGTAGGAGTATTTGTTTTTAGTAAGGGTATTTTTTCTTATCTTGAAAAGACTGCCAGAGAAGACAGCGGAGAAAAAATCACCGGAAAAAGAATTGAATACTTTATCAAAGACTTGATGGCTAAGAATAAAGCTCAATTCTTCAATTATGACCAACAATTGTTGTGGTTAAACATAAACACTCCTGAAGAATTGGAGAAGGCTTCAAAGATAATGGCTGAGATCAATGCCGGAAAGGGCAGAACTTAATTGAGGATGTAATTTTTCTTTTTCTAAATACCACAGTTCAGTTTTCTTAAACATTACTATTTCTTGATTAAGCGTCTCGTCTTTACTTTTTGCAGTTCTGAGCTTGTCATTTATATCTTTAGCTTTATAGGGTGTTCTTACCAAGGCAGCTATCCCGCAAGTGCCATAATCCCATAAGGGAGATAAACCATACGGTTCAGGCCCAAACCAGGAAAGTACTTTGAGGTTTTCTTTTTCTATCCCGGTTTCTTCACTAAGCTCACGGAGCACGGCTCTTTCCAAGGGTGCTGATCTTTCATTTTCATTATTGCTTTGGAAATCAGAAACACCAACATGACCGCCGAAGGCATGAAGCGCTCCCGGCGAATATCCTCCATTTTTTTTATGAAAGACTGCTTTATTGTCACAAGTTACGATAAGACCATTTACAGTAAGCATCAGCAGCCGATAGGGAACTTCTTCAAAGCATTTGGCTAACGTTCCCCGTCGTAAATTTTGGCTTCTCTCGTCAATATTACAAGATGAAAGATCGAGAAAAAGCTCTTCTTGATGTAATTTCGGTTTCTTATGGAAACGAACGACGGTCTCCTCACTGTGAGAAGGTGCTGAATTAGAGAGAAAAGCAGAGGGTTTTAGGATCATCTACTTTTTAAGAAAAATTTCTATATAATTCTGCGGTAGTAAACTACCAAAAGATAGAGAGAAAGAATTGTATTCTTTTCTTGAAGGCTATTGCAGATATAAAATGTCTTCCGTAGGATGGCGATATAATCCTTCTTTCAATCTCTTTTGATCTAAAATATGGCCAATAATGCCGATACTTCTGGATAAGGCAAATAATCCGTTCATATACCCTATCTCGATAATTTCTTTAATCTCTTCTAGATTAAACTGTTGTGAAGATTCCAGAGCATCTAAAAATAAGGCGGCAATACTGCCGTCCACGTTAAGGATTAAATTTTCTGCTTTTTTGGTAGTTATTTTTTCTACTTGCAAAGCATAGTCTAGGTGTTTGGTGGTGGGAAAATTTTGTTTGGCAAACTGCTTGAGTAATTCCACTCTCTTATCAGGATTGCGAATGGATTTCACCCGATGGCCTATGCCGGGAATAGGAATTCCTTTTTGTTTCATTTCTTCGATGAATACTGCAGGAGCGGTGTTAGCATCTACAGCTTCTTTGAAATAGCGGCAGGAATCATCAATAGCGCCACCAAATCGTGGACCGATGGTTAACAAGCCGCTGCACAAGGAGGAAATGACATCTTTTCCAGCTCTCGCAGCGACAATAGCATTATGCGCTCCTGAAACAGCTGGACCATGATCAGCAGTTAGTACAATGCACTGATCGAGAAATTGAGTAAAATAGGTTGGTAAATCTTTTTTGAACCACAGCAGCGCCAGTAATTTTCCAATAGAATAATTTTCTTCTACAATATTGCTGATAGGGATAGTGCCATAGGTTGGTTCTTCTCCTAGGTCAGAGGAGATGGATGAAGTGATATTGGTTGCTTTTCGTACTAGTCCTTGTTTTAGTGCTTCCTGGTAATCTACAGGTACAATTTTGGGCATAGTTGGGTCATTCACGACAGTTTTTTCTTTTTCTACTGTTTTAAAGGTTTGTTGAATGGTGTTCTCTAATTTTTCAAATGATTCCGGCACTATAATTCCTGCGTCTCGCAAGGCTTTGTTTTTTGCTGGTGCGCTTTCTGCTGTGCTTCCAGACTTGGCGCCGGCATGGCCGAATTGCACTTCCCAAGGAAATATTTCTGCGCAGGTGCCGGGAATCCACATTACTAAGGGTTTGGTTATTTTTCCATCTTGCTTGGCTTTGATAATTTCATATTCCTGCGTTCCGCCTAATTCTCCTAAACTAACCAGTAATTTAATCTGGGGATCAGCTTCAAAACGCAGGAGATGATCGAGTAAAGTTGAGCCAGGAAAGAGATCTCCTCCAATAGCAATTCCTTCTTTAATGCCGTCGGTGGTTCTGGCGATGATATTGAATAATTCATTCATCATCCCGCCGGATTTGGAAACTAATCCTACGCTTCCAGGCCGATATAATTTTGCTTTGATTAGATTTTCTGTCTTTCCACCAGCATAACCGGCAATCCTGAATGCTCCGGCAGCAATTCCACCGACGGTAGAAGGTCCAATGAGCAATTTGTCATTTTTTTTGGCTAGAGCGATAAGTTCTTTAGTGTGCCGTTCCGGAACACCTTCGGCGACGATAATAATAGCTTTGAGAGTGGGACTTTCTAAGGATTCTTTTGCTGCTTGGTATGCAGAGCGATGGGAGGCAAAATTAATGAGCACTTCTGAGTGCGGATGTTTTTCTACTGCTTCACTGAGGGAGTCATAAATGGGAATGAGAATCTCTTGCTGGCCAAAGAAAGCTTTGTGCAATCCTTTTTTTCCAGGATGAGCAATGGCAGAGACACTTGCTTTGCGGTTACAAAGAAAGTCAAAGTCTAACATCTGCTGAATTGGTAATGCTTTTAGATTGTAGAAAATTGCTGTTGTTTCCTTACTAAAATTAAAATTCATAATACTACTCATGAAATTACCTCCACTGCTTTTTTGACAACTTCAGTCATGGGTAGTTCCGGGCCATGAACAATGATCGGCAGATTGAGCTCTTTTCCAGTTTGTTGCATTAACTGAAGCCCTTTTTCATAATTCGGTCCTCCACGGCGGACAAAGATAGAAATCTTTCCATTTCGTAACGGTTGTTGATATTCTTTCAAGGCTTTAATGATTCCAGTAAAAGTCTTTTCTACATCGGTAAAATTAGCAATAGCTCCACCAATAATTAACACTTTTCCATTTGGATGAGCCTCTTTGGTGATGAGGCTGAGGATAGTTTTGGTATATTGATACGTTTCTTCCGTAGTAGGATTTCCGGAGTATTCCCCATAATTAGCGATTTCCATTTGTTTTCCAGTTTGGGCAATTGCATCGAGATAGATTATACTGGCTCCGCCGCCGGAAAGAATATTCCAGATTCTTCCTTGAGGATTAAGAACGGTTAATTTTAAGGAGGCACCACTTTCTTTATCCAGCGCAGTGATATATTCTTCTTCCGGGTGCGTTTTTCTGCCAAATGATTTTGGGAAAGGCATAGTTGTTCCGCAGCTATCTACTTGAGCGACGGTGTCAATGAGCATGATGTTACCATTTTGGTCGATAGCAAAGGGGTTAAATTCAAGGTAGCAGAAATGAAATTTTTTGTAAATGGCAAAAATTTCTTGGATGAATGTTTTTATTTTTTCTGAAACATTCATTTTTTCTAGATTTAATTCTTCTAAGGTCGGTGTTTCTATTTTGATAACTTTATCCCAATTTTCTTCTACCTGAACGCCTCCTTCTTCTGAGAAATTAATTAAATCATGATCTCGCTCTGAAGTGATGGAAAGATAATATTCTTTTTCGTGTTCCACATACGGCTCAATTAGAAAATGAGTAAGTTTGTCTGTTGCTTTTCCGATAGTAAATTCTTGATTTAGATATTGTTGCAGGTATTCTTTTACTTGATTGAAGTCAGCATTGAGCAAGACTAATCCTAACTTTCCCCGTTTGCCAAATAATTGATCCGGTTTGATGACTAATTTTTCCTGCAATAACCAAGGGTATTGTTGAGATAGATCATCCAGATTTGAGCTTACATCCAAGAGAACTCCTTTATAATCTTGATTGAGGTTCTTGAGGATATGATTTTTAGCATCATATTCTCGTATTTTCTGCCTGGCCATAGTCATTTTGGGCTATTTTTCTTTTAAAAAGGTTATGGAATCCTAAGAGGGATTCCAAATCCTCGGCAAGCTTGTAATTGAGATTATAACAAAGATTAGAAAATTTTAAAAGCAACTTCTTTCTGAGGGGAACTATGGCCTCTTGCGATATGTGCGGAAAAGAAACTGGCTTAGTTACCGCGGAAGTAGAAAAGGTAGAGATGAAAGTATGTCAGAATTGCGCTCGTTTTGGCACCATTAAAAGAGCAGCGGATTCAACTCCCATCAGACAAAAAATGATGCATCGCGAGCCCACTTTTAGGCTAAAAGCTAGTTATGCTGCAGTATTGCGGCAGGCTCGAGAAAAGCAGGGCTTAAGCCAAGAAGATTTTGCTCGTTTCTTACAAGAGAAAGAGAGTATTGTGGCTAAATGGGAACAAGGCAGGATGCAACCTTCGGTAGAAGTTGCTCGGCGCTTGGAAAAGACCTTGGGTGTGGCATTAGTTGAAGAAGAAGCAGAACAATCTTTTGTGCAAGAAAAAATGCCTAAAGGAGATGGGTTTACTTTGGGAGATTTTATGAAAGTTAGGAAGAAATAAATTTATTTTTTATTACCCTCTTTTATGGGGACGCTTTGATTTTTGAAGTAAATTGTAAATATGTGGTAAAGCTGCTGCAATAATAATTAGAATTGCTCCAACTATTATTTTGAGGTTTAATTTCTCTTTGAAAATGATTATTCCCAGCAAAATACTAAATACTATTTCAAAAAGTCCAATCAATCCTCCGGTACTTGCTTGAGTGTATTTGAGTCCTTTAATGATTAGCCAAAAACCCAGTAAGCTTACCATGGTATATCCAAGTTGATAGAGCCACACGGCATTGAAAGAAGGTAAGTATTGGACTTCTCTCATAAGAAGAGAGATCGGAAAGTTGGTAATTAATATGATGATCCAACTGAGCCAACAAATATAGAGCGGGGAATAGTTTCCAGAAAGTTTTTTAGAAAAAGAAACTTCTCCTCCGCTAGCTATGCCATTGATGATTGCTAATAACGCTGCAAGCAAAGAAAAGAACACTAAGGAGAAGGAAAATATCACATACATTCCTGCTGCTGCTAAGAGGAAGGAAAGTACTTTTACTTTAGAGATTTTTTCTCCTAGAAATAAAAATCCTACTGCATACATAGTCAGTAACATACTTACGAAAAAAAGCAAGGTTGCTGATCCGATATCCATATGATTAAATGCATAAAATATCGGCGCCTGAGTCAGTGAAGTGAAGAATAAGAACAATGTGAGCCAGCCCCAATCTTTTCTGTGAATGGGGATTATTTGCTTATTCCAAAGAAGGATTGGTAACAGAATAATGGAAATAATCAAGGCTCTCGTCCATCCCTGATAAAATGCTCCAAAAGAGTTTCCAATGAGTCTAGACCACATTCCGTAAGTGCCAAACATAAGGGCTGATAACATGACAAATATAATTCCTTTTTTTTGCTTGGTTATCACTTTTATAGATTAAAATTTGTGGACTTATAAAAATATCTAAAAATAATCTCTATTCCCTAAATGAAACAATCCCCTTATACTTCTTCTGAAGTTTAGCGGGAGATTTTGCATAGCTTTTGATCTTCTTTCGACAATCTTTATACCCGCAGGAACAAGGCATATCCCAGTTTGGGATGTTGACCAGGGTGGTATAATCGAGAGTTATTTCTTGACGTGCTCGAATGTTGCGTAAGGCGGCTACAAAATGCGGCGCTTTAAACTGGGCATTAGGATTGCAAGAATGGTTGACGTAGCATCCTAATTCATTTTTGCTGGGATTGAGCCATTTATTTTTTCCTAATTGGATGCTGCGATGATTCGCTTTAAACCAAGGGACTATTTTTGTTCCAAAGGAAAAGAGAATTTCATGCTTTGGATGCATTTTGGTACTGAAAATACCTTTTCCGCAGAGAGGAGTTTCTTTGATGATAAAGTTTGATTTTTTCATAAGTTAGAAAAATTTGATGACTAGGAAATAAGTTGCTATTCCCACTACTAATCCCCCAGCTATATCCCACCAGTCATGTTTCTGGAGATAGATTCGGGAGTAGGACACTAAGGTAGCGGTAATAGTACAAAGAACGGTCAGATATGGATTAGCGAAGTGAGTGCTAAATAATATGGCTAAAAAAACAATTCTGGCGGTGTGCAGGCTGGGAAAGGAAGAGGCATCAATGCGTTGCATAAAGTTATGATATGCTTCTTTTTTCGGGCGATTCTTAAAATAAAAAATTCTAATCAGAATAATAATGCCAGCTGTCAAAATTGAACCGGCAATCAAAGGCAGTAACAAGGGTGAGGAAATGAATAAGAGAATTAAAAGTACAGAAGCAGCGAAACCGCCAATAGCAGTAATGTCGCGAAAGAATTCATTCAGTTGTTTGTGCAACGTTTTGTACATAGTATTAATTTAATTAATCAGAATAGATTTATATACCTTTTTGCTTTTAATGAAGCATGGTTTCAGAGAGGACGTGGTTTATTATTAATGTCTCATTAGGGATATTGGCAGCACTCTTAGTACTTACCTTGATAGGAATAAAATTTCCCACTTTTGGACAGGCACAGTATTATTTTGATAAAGAAGAACCGCTCTGCGGTGTGGATTGGAAAGGGGAAATTACTTCCTTGCAGGATTTGGATAGATGCTGCTTACAGGCTCGGGAACAGCTGGAATGTCATCACCAAGCCAGCAATAGTTTTGACTGGCTTTGCCAGAGCGGGGCGAGTGACGAGGTTGTCAAATATCGTTTGAATAATAAGGCCTATAATTATTGTCAACAACAGCCTTATTGGTAAGTTAGAAGACGCAGTAAAAGAAGAGGTAGTAAAAGTAGATGAAAAAAAAAGAGGGTAGCAGTAGACAGAGGAAACTATTTTATGTGCTACTGGTGTTGGTCATTTTTTTATCAGTTTTAAACATTGTCAAGGCACGAGGACTACTTATTCCAGTTCAGCATTTTCTTGACGTTAAAAATAATATCGTGCGTCTGGATCAAATGACTTTAGAGCAGAAGATTGGGCAAATGGTGATCGTGGTTGGTGATAAAGATAATTACTGGCCCTGGCGAAACATGCAGCTGGGGGGCATTCATTTATTCTCTCGCCAGACTGAAAATATTTTTAACAACACCATCATCGATTTTCAGTCAAAAATGGCTATACCATTTTTTGTGACCGCAGATTTAGAAGGATGTGTCAGCCCTTTTGGCTTTATCCGACAATTTATCCCTGCCTCAGATATAAATACTACTGAGCAAGCTTTCGCTAAAGGAATGGATGAAGGAGCTTTTTTGCATAGGTTAGGATTTAATCTGGATTTTGCGCCGGTAGTAGATTTGAAAGATGATATCTGGAAATGTCGGTCCTTTCCTGGTGATGAGGAAAAGATTGCAGAACTAGCAAACGCATATTTACAAGGACTGCAAACGCAAGAAGTACTGGGAACCGCAAAACATTATCCGGGTAAGACTTTAATCGTTAAAGATCCTCACAAATATGTTGTTTCAGCCGAGATTGGTAGAAAAGATATTTTTCCTTATCATTATTTAGAGGAGAAAGGTGAAGTTAAGGCCATCATGGTTAGTCATGTTATCACTTCCGGTGAAATTTCTTCGGAGGGTGTTCCTTCGGTAGTCTCGAGAAAATTGATTGAAGAGCTCCGCCAGAATTTTAGCGGTTTAATCATCACGGATGAAATTCACATGTTGGGGTTACAAAATTTTTATGGTTCTTTAGATGAGATGTATGTAGCCGTCTTTGAGGCAGGAAGTGATGTAGTGCTGAATTTTGATCGAGATCCGACCGAAATCTATCATATGATTCAAGTAGTAAAAGCAGCGGTGGAGAGCGGTAAAATTCCTCAAGCTCAGATTGATGTCTCAGTCACCAGAATTTTAAAAGCAAAGGGTTTTACGGTTAAATAAAATTATAATCTCTATAATTCTCCCTATAACCATAAATAGGTAAAATCTAATTGGTGATCAGTGCATTCTTAGATAAACTTACTTTTCCTTTGTTATAGGTCAGGCATTCTTCTGGAACAGTACTATTCATCTTTTGAAAATCAGCACAAATGTATTGCATTAGCTGCTCGGCACTTTGATGTCCTTCTAATACTTGCTGATCGATAACTAAAGCAGGATATTCAGTAATGTTGTAGTAGGTTAGTAAGGTTTTGATCATCGGTTCCTGGGTAAATCCGGAATCCAGCGAGAAGATTAAGAGCTTATTATCGAACTTTTTCTTAAGGTAAATCAGAATATCTCCCTGGGTTTCATCTTTATTTTCGTCGTAGAAATAAAGGACTTTAATATTGTTCTGAGGGCACTTTTTTTCTATTTCTTGGGTCAGAAGATAAAATTGTATCTCAGTGAGAAAATAATCCTGCAGTTGCAGTTTAAATTCCTCTTCACTGAATAAGGATTTTTTCTTATAATCAATAACTATTGCTACTTTTTTTTCTAGTTCATTGATATTATTCTCCAGGATGGTGTTGAGGGTTTTACAATCAGTTATTCCCGAGCTGATGTAATTCTGCTGTAGTTGCAAGCTGCGCAAGGTTACTTTTTCGCTTAAAGTGATTTGTTTAGCGGAACTCAGACGAAGATTCTCAATGAATAAGCCGGTAACAATCCCACCGGAGAAAATAAGTAAGGTGAGAAAAAAGGCAATCAGGTATTTTTGAATACTTGTTTTTCGTTCAAGAGCCATTATCAGGGGCGGAGAAAGGGTAGTTTATATGGTTTTTGGTCGCTGAAGTTTAATTTTTACCCTACCAGATGATGATTATTATATCTCGTAATTCTGGGAATAGAATTTCTCCCCGTTACTGCATTGTTGTAAGCCCAGCTTCTTCCCTGCAATAATTCTGCTGGAGAAGCGTAAATCAAGGAATAATCTTTAAAATTATGCCTTTCTTGAGATTGTAAATCTTTACGTTCTTCTTTAGTTTGTTCTTTAAAGAGATTATTCTCTGGATCAAAAGTTAGAGGATCGAAATTTTTTAATTGCGCTGCATTTTCTGTTATAAACCTTTTAGCTTTTCCCCAGTCTCTTCCAGTAGATTTATAGCCTCCACTAGGAAGTTTTTCCCAAGCTGGTAACTCTGGAGCAAAATGTATTTTTAGGGATATTCTGTCTGCTTCCTCTTCTATCATCACTTCTTTTTCATAATTTCCTAAGAAGTACCTCTCGGTTAATTCTCGTTGCTCGCTATTTTCTCCAGTTATATCATATTCCCTTGCTTCTCTTGTTCCATTTTCATTAATAATAAGCCAATTTCCCAAAGTAATTCCTTCTCCTAATGAAGTTTGGTATAAAATATCGTTTAAGGAAACAGATCCATTTGGGCTTCGTACTAACATAAACTCTTTGGCAGGGTCGAATGGAAGTGGTTTTTCGAAGACAGTTACCTTTCCCCATTCATGGCCACCATAATACATGGTATGATCATCTAGGGTGATGGAATTTTCCATAGCTCCGTCATAAAGGCAAGAAAGCGAATTTGCACTTCTTTGAACGCCCATATTTCCATACATAAAACGGTCATCTTTTATTGGATTTCCTTCAGACAAGTAAGGAAAGATTCTATTGTAATCGCCCACTATTGCGCCAAAGATTTGCACTTCCCGCAATCGTTCTCCTTTCCACTCCTCAATAACTTTTTTATGGGTATTCGAATCAACTAACTTGATTGTTTCTATATCCTGTCTTTCAGCAGGATGTAGAGAAGAAGCAACTACTAAATCTAAACTTTCCACTAGCTCTCTGGTTAATAATTTCATATTAATCTAATGGCTTTATTGTTTATAAAAATGATGAAACTCTTCCTAACTCCAAAAGTTCTTCTTCTTCCCGATAAACATAAAACCTATGTAAAGCCAGACTGCGGTAATAAAAAATCCGTAGATAAACAGGTAAGTCACTAAGGAGACTAAGGTTCGACCGTGGTGAGTTATTTTTTCTTTGATTAATCTGTAGGAATAAATCATGGTAAAGAAGCTGATTCCCATCAGAGTAGCAGCTACAAACAGTCGTGAGAAAGGCCAGTTGAGGATATTGGTTTCTAAACTGAAATGCTTGATCAAGGTAAGGAAATCAAAGTTAATGTCTTTCAAATAGGAAAAAGTAACTAGCGCTTTGGCAAAAAGGGCTTGTAAGAAGGTTCCTACCAAAACTATAGCAATTATTCCAGACAAAATGATAGTAGGCATTCTAATTATACCAAAATCACCATATTTTTTGTTAAAGATCAATTCTTTATACTTAACGCTGTTATCAACTGAGCCTTTATACCATCTTGTTCGCTGACGGAATAATTTTTTCCAGGTATTAGGTACCAAGGTTTCTACTACAGTATCAAAGGTTTGCACGATTTTGTATTGGTGCTTTTGCAGGCGGATGGCAATTTCTAAATCTTCAGTAATAGTGTTTTCATCATAGCCGCCCAGGTCTTTGATAATTTTTGTTTTATAAACACTAAAAGGTCCCGGCGTAACGTGAATGCAGTCCAGCTTAGCATTTAAGAATTTGTAAAACATATTGACCACATACTCGTACCATTGTACTTTTTGTAAAATGCTTTTGGGATTTTTGACTTTCATCAACGGACAAACGGCGGCAATATTTTGATCTTGTTCAAAGATAGGCAGCATGACTTTTAATGCATTAGGAGCAACAAATGAATCAGCATCCAGACAAGCAAAAAATTCTCCGGTCGCTGCAGCCAAGCCTTTGTTCATCGCTTTTCCTTTTCCGGGAATTTCTTGACTGATAATAGTAATTTTTTGAGTAGGATTTTGAGTAATAAATTGTTCTACGATCTCAGCAGTCCTGTCGGTGCAGGCATTGGGAACGACGATAATTTCTATCTGATCTTTAGGATAGTCGAGATCCACCAAGGATTGTAAAGTTGCTTGAATGGATTTTTCTTCGTTGTAAGCTGGTACAATGACGCTGAAAGAAGGAAATTTCTGTAAAGGTTTGATGTTTTTTTTCTCTTCCGCAGAGAATAATACCAGCAACCAGAAGATAGATAGGAATAATAATAAAAAATAGGTTATGAACAATACTGCATCCAGGAAGGTTATTATCATTTCTTTGCCTCTACAAAAGACCACACTTCTGTGTCTCCGGAAAAATAGAGTAATTTAAATCTTTCGTTCTGAAGCAAGAATAAAAATTCCTGTTGTTTCGGTAAGCGGTGTTTCATATCTTCTGAAACATAGATTATGGAAACGTTGTTTTTTTCCAAAAGTGGGAATAACTCGTTAATGTAGTAGGCAGTAAAGACATTTTCGGATAAATTGTACTGCTGAGCATAGTTATGATGAAGTGTCAAAGCCGGCTGGCGTTGAGCAAAGTAGCTAATATAGTAGCTATTATCAGGAGAGGATAGCACTACCGCTTCTGGATTGGTATTCCGCTCTATCCATTGCAGTGCAGCTATATCTTGTTGGGAGGGGGGATGCTGAGCCATTCGATCCAAATAGGCTACGGCTGAAAAAGACATTCCTAATAACAGCAGTAAGATGGTAGCACTACGCAGGAAAGAAAACTTCCAGGGCTGTTCCCAGATGTAAATGAAACCAATTGCGGCTAAAATAGTTACAAATAAAGCCAGGAAGAAAATGGTCTGTACATTAAAGATATAGGCAGTAACAAAAATTACTAATGGCACTAGGGTTATGAATATTTTTTTTCTCTGTAAGCTTACCACCAAGCCGATCAGCGCTAAGAGTAAGCAAAAAATTCCTACTCCACTAAAACCTCCTAAATCTGAAACAAGATCTGCGGCTCGATTCTGCACTTGAAAAGGTCCCAGTAAAAAAGGGGCGTTAAGTACGGTAGCGTTGAGGATGAGCAGGGCGGCAATGACAGCCACTACTATCTTGGGAAAAGATTCTTTGCTTTTCTGGAATGAAAAGAAATACCAGATCACAGCCCACAGCAAGAGCATGGCGGTAAAAGTATCAAAGAAACAAGCAAGAGCTAAAGGAAGGAAAGCAACATATTTTGTATTACCTTCCCGTAAGATAAGATTAATTCCTAGCAGTACCAGGAAAAGGTACAATGCATAGGAAGATAAGGAAAGCAATGAAAGGATAAAAGCAGGGGCGAGAATAAAGAATAAAGTGATGAAAAAAGTTTTTGTTTCAGAGAGTTTTATTTTTTGAGCGATTGAATAAAAGAGCAACATACTTCCGAAAGAGATCAATAAGGGCAAGAGAGGATCAAATCGGGCAGGGATAATGTGAAGTAGTAAAGTTAACGGGTTGTAGCGAGCATCCTGCCGAGCTAAAGAGAGGTAGTAATAACTTTCTCCTCCCACCAGCAATGGTTTTTGCTGAAGATAATTTGCGAAAAGAGAGAGTGCATATATCACAATTATTAAAAGGCATAGATAAATCTGCTGATAACGCAAGAGATGATTAAGGTAAGGATTACCACTCTTATTGTTCTGATTTTCTGTACTCATTTTTTTTCCGTGCTTTGTAAGTGGCATTTTAATTTATAGATGCTGGTTTCATTTTGGTAGACCATCTCAAAACAGCGTTTAGTTATATAGGACATTTTATCCCTAATCCCATATTTTTCTCGAGCAGAGGGAGTGATCACGAAATATTCTATCCCATATTGATCTGCTAAATCCACGGCTTCGGTTTGAAACTTAGTAGTGTATAAGGAAGTCAAGGCTTGGAAACGAGTATCTACATCTGGAATTAACATAAAACGATCATCCATGAGATTCTTGCGTTTTCCATAGTAAGTTACTAAATTTCCTTCATCCAACGTTGATAAAACCGCAGTTGAGGGGGGAGTATTATCTTTAAGCCAGGTAAAGGCCTTCGCTTCTTCTCGCGAAGGAACATCCTGGTATAAAGCAGTATTGATTGCCGGTAGCACCGTAGAGAAGAGCAGGATAAAGATGGTCAAGGGAAGAAAATATTTTTGCAACCAGGTTAGTTTTGTTTTCCGCAGATATCCTTCCAAATCCTGATAAAAGATGGAGAAAAGAATCGCTAACACCACGCTAAAAAAAGCTAAGGATTGGCGAAAGCGAATGAAGCGCAACCAGGTTAAGGCGCTGGTGGCAATAACCAGACTGATGAGCAGAAAGGATTTTTGATCTTTCAGTTGAAATAAAGAGCGGTATACTACTACGGCCCCGGCCAGAAAAGGAATAATACTAACTAACACTAAGGCTACTCCGAGGGAGAATTTGGGAAAATATTGCGAGAGGATTTGGGAAGGGACATTCTGCCAAACAAAGGAAATGCCTTCTTCTAACAGCGATTTTTTGAAAAAGATAAATTGAACCCAGATATAGAGGAAGAGGGAAAAAAGCATTATTTCTACTTCTTGTCGATAAATTTTCTTTCCTTCTAAGATGGAAAGAAGAGCATAAATAGCCAGGCCGATCAACAGAATGGCAGCTAAAGGGCTGGTGATGCACAGAAGAAATAAAGTTGCTACATAAAAATACATGTAGATGGAAAGTTTTGGATCATTTTTTTTGATGCCGTCTTCAATGTTTAAGTAAATGTAAATCGCCAGGAAAATAAGAGGCAGAAATAAGGTGGTAACCGTAAATCCGTTTGTAAAATAAAGGATGGGTAAAAATCCGGCAATAAAGGCCGCGATTAAAGAGCCGGTTTCATGCCCAGTCATTTTCTTGCTGATCAAATAGCAGAGGGGAATTAAGAGTGCAGTAAGTAGATTAGGGAGAATTTTAGCAACTAAGGTGATGGGAAGGAAAAAACTGAACAAAGCGCCCAAATAGTGAAAAAAAGGAAGGAAGGCTAATTCTCTTCCGCCATAGGAGAGTGAATCATAATAAAACGGCACGCCTGTTTCCACGATGTGTTCCACTTCCCGCAGATGGAAATAAGATTCGTAGGTAAATTCAGGAATCATAAAAGCGAGGATTAATCTGATGATCAAGACTCCTACAAATATACCTAGTACTATCCAGGTTTGTTTTTTCATAACTGAAAGGAGAAGTAGGAAAGCGGGTTTTATAAATATGGTGCTCAAGAAGCCTGCGAATAGAACGAATTTCGATATGTTTATATCTTCCCTTCTTTCGTCCTAAGAGATGGCTAAAATTTCTAGCGGAGCAGTCTTTTTAGATACTTTACTTAATGGTGGGTATGATGACGATATTGTGACTACTATTTTTGGTCCTTCGGGGGCTGGGAAAACTAATTTGTGTCTATTGGCGGCAGTGAGAATTGCAGAAGCCGGAAAAAAGGTGCTCTATATTGATACCGAAGGTGGCATCGCGGTAGAACGAATAAAACAAATGAGTGACGATCATGAAGCTGTTTTGCAGAAGATTATTTTTTTGAATCCAGTTACTTTTGGAGAGCAGAATGATATTTTTGAAAAAGTAAAAAGCATGGCTAACGAGCAGATAGGGATGATCGTGGTGGATTCAATTTCCATGCTCTACCGCTTAGAGTTAGGAAAAAACGAAGAAGTGTATGAAGTAAATTCTGCTTTAGGTCGGCAAATTGCTTACTTAGTGGAAATTGCCAGAAGAAAAAAGATCCCCATTTTAATTACTAATCAAGTATATGCAGATTTTGATCATCGAGATGAAGTCAAGATGGTGGGCGGCGATTTATTGAAGTATGGCTCAAAGTGTTTGCTGGAGATAAAACGCGGCGAGGATTGGAGAGAACTGATTTTGCGCAAACATCGATCTTTAGCAGAAGGAAAAAGAGTAAAGTTTAAAATAGTGGAGCAAGGAATAGAAGAATTATGAGTAAATTAGAAGGAATGTTAGGGATAGGAAATTTTGGATTGGCAGCATTTGCCGGCATAGCTTCAGGAATAGCCGCAGCAAAAGGTCTTAATATCCTGCCTGAAAGCTTATTTTTATTGCCATCTCTCGCGGCTAACGGATTTGTGTATGGGTTTAGAACAACTCATCCTGAGATAAAAACTGATGTGTCGGTAGGTTTAGTATACAGTGGAGCTACGGTTGCGGTAGCAGGAACAAGTTTTTGGCTAGCCTATTTGGCGGGAAGATTGATTAAATAATTTTCTCAACATTTTGTTTATCTATTTCTATAACCATATTTTTTAAGGATATAAAATCTTAATAATCAGCTTTTAGCAAACCAGCAGATGGTCTGGGATGCTGATAAGCCGATACGATACTGGCCAGCTCCTATTCGAAAATATTTTAAGGAAGAAGCAAAATTTCTCTATCACCATTTAGAACTGAATAAATTGAAAATTATTCTCATCCCCGCGCCAGAGCAAAAGCATTGCGGACACAAAATCAGGGTTGTAGATCAATCTAACCCTGAATGGTACAGTGAGCTGTATCAATCCTTGGCGCATTTTAGAAGAGATCGATCCTTGCGCTCGTTGCAACGAATCAGTAAAGCAGAAGACCAGCTGTTTGTAAATTATAATTGCGGCGCGCTTCCATACAAAAATCATTATGATCGAGTTTACCGGGAAACGATTTTCAAACGTTTGGTTGAAGGACATACTACCGAAGGTTATGAGTTTAAACCGAAGCTGAAGGTATGTCGCTTTTTTGGTATTGAAGCATTTCTTAATGCTGAGAAGGATGAGATTCCATTCTAACTTTTTAGCGAGCAAAAGCTTTATAAATAATGGTCTAAACTACTAGTTTAAAGCCGACACTCATCTCTGAGTTGATGAGTAGTGCTGCGTGAGGCCAAAAATATCGCAGACAAGAAATAGTGTATACTTATTCTTGTTTCGTTGATAGTGCTTCAGGGGATTAAAATGACTGAAAGAATTCACTTTGGGTTTAAAGAAAGCAATAGGGTACAGCTCTACGAGTTTTGTGAAGATCCTGATGGTTCCAATTTACAATGGTTTAAACCTGTGGAAACATTTGAAGAATTAATTGGGAGAGAAAAAATTGCGACAAATACTCTTCATTATAAAGGTAATTGTTATGATACAGGAGATTATTTTAGTCATTTAGGGGAGTTGGCAAAAAAATTAATTACGGAAGCACCAGAAGGGGCATCTTTAGTAGCGCTAACCCGTTCTTCTCTCTGTGGAACTCGCACTTTCTCGGAAAGTTTGACCGGGGAATTTTACAAATAATAATTAGTAAAAAAATAAATGAAGGTAAGAAAAAAATGGCAGAAGAACAAGAAACGTTATTATTGGATTCTAATGAGTACTTAAAGTCAGGAATCCATATCGGAACAAAATTCAAAAATAAGTACATGGCTAATTTTATTTACAAGACTCGGCCCGATGGGTTGAGCGTTCTTAACTTAAAGGAAATTGATAAGCGCTTACGCTTAGCAGTCAATCTTTTATCAAAATATGAAGCAAAAGATATTTTGGTAGTCAGCAGACGTGAAAACGGCTGGAAAGGCTTGAAGAAATTACACCAGCTTACCGGAATCAGAGTCATTACCGGACGTTATCCTCCTGGAATTTTGACTAATACTAATTTGGAAACTTTTTGGGAACCAAAGATAATTGTGGCTTGCGATCCTTGGACCGATAAGAATGCAGTTCAAGATGCGGCTAAGATGGGAATACCGGTTATCGGCCTCTGTGATACTAATAACCAATCCAATGATGTAGATTTAGTTGTCCCTTGTAATAACAAAGGGAAGAAGTCAGTAGGCTTGGTCTTTTACGTCATCGCGCGGGAATACATGCGCACTAAAGGATTGCTGCTTGGTAACGAAGAAATGTCTGCCAAGATGGAAGATTTCATCGAGGAATAAATTTTTTTATTTTTTTAACTTCTTTATCATGCTAACTGTAAATGATTCTTGGTCAGAAATTGAGCAGTATGTTTTAGGATTAGAAAAAAGAACCGATCAAGAGATTTGGCAAGTGTTACATCAAAGTAAAATATCTACCTATTTTATTGATCGGTTGATAGGAAAAAGATGGAAAGTCCGGTGTGATTATGATAAATCCTCTCATTTTTTTGGTGGTATCGATAAAGATCTTCCAATAATTCATCTGGCCAATCATCTTGCCCCTCACCAACGAGATATAACTCTTTTTCATGAGCTAGCTCATTTACGCCATCCTATCCTTCTATCCTCTCTCGTAGATATAAGAGTAACTCCTTTTGACAAAAATGAACGGGAAATAATTGTTGAATATCTTGGTAGAAAAGCACGCGCAAATCCAGAATTATTACGATATGCAGTCCTTTCTTTTGGGTTAGAACCGCATATTTATGATCAAGCAAGTTATGCTGCTTTCGGAGTACCGGAGCAATTAAAATTTCCTTTTGCCGCTGATGATCCAAAGGAAAAATTACCTTTAATTATGAATTTTAGAATTTGATCCTGTTCTTCCATAACCTTTAAAAACGATTTTCCTTCTGTATTAATTATGAAAAGAGTTGTAGTCATTGGCGGCGGCACCGGTAACTTTACAGTTCTGAGCGGTTTAAAAAAGTATAATATTGATTTAAGTGCAATCGTATCCATGGCTGATGATGGGGGTAGTACCGGAATTCTTCGCGATGAATTAGGAGTCTTACCTCCCGGTGATGTGCGGCAATGCTTAGTGGCGTTGTCAGATTCCAGCCGATTGATGCGCAGCTTGATGAATTACCGTTTTGAAAGCGGCAGTTTGCAGGGGCATAGTTTTGGCAATTTACTTCTTTCCGCTTTAGAGAAAGTTACGGGAAGTTTTGATCGCGCCGTGGAAGAGGTAGGCAGAATCATGGTCATCAAAGGAAAGGTCATTCCAGTCACGACCAATAAAGTTCATCTGAAAATGCTGCTTCGTAATAATAAATTATTAGATGGGGAGCATGAAATTGATATTTCCACAGAAATTGATAAGGGTTTTCAAAGTACCTATCTTGAACCATTTCCAGTGGCTAATCCTCGAGCAATTGATCAGATCATGACGGCAGATTTAGTGGTATTAAGCCCGGGAGATTTGTATACCTCCTTGATTCCTAATCTTCTGGTTGATGGAGTAAGTAAAGCTTTGCGGGAAACGGGAGCAAAAAAAGCAATGGTGGTAAACCTGATGAATAAGCGCGGGCAAACTACTCACTTTAAAGCCAGCGATTATGTCCGAGAATTGAAAAAATTTGTGGGCAAAGATGTTTTTGATTTTATTCTGATTAATAGCACTAAAGTTCCGGAAGAACTGATTAAGCTTTACGAACAGGAAGGAGATCCGGTGCAAAATGATTTAGAAAACGATCCGCGAGTTATGGTCGCTGACTTATTGAGCAATCAAATCGTTCAAGCCCAGAAAACTGATCTATTAAAACGCAGTTTGCTTAGGCACGATTCACAAAAATTAGCAAATGAGTTGATGAAAATTGTTGATAGTTTTTGATCTTGATGATACCTTAATTGACACTTCAGGAGCGCTCATTCCTTTAAAGTTAAAGATGTCGCTCCAAGCTATGGTAGATGCTGGTTTATCGATTGCTTCTTTTGAAAAAGCGTTTCAGGAATTGCAGAAGATTGATGCAAGCTCTGCCAATGGTAAGGAAACGCTAACTAAATTTGTAGAAAAAATGCAAGCAGATACACATTTCTTGGATGTAGCTCTGAATGAATATCTGCACTTGCCGAAAGATTTTTCTATCTCGGCCTTGGAGGGAGCGGAAAGTGTATTAACAACGCTGGCGCAAGAACATACTCTGGTGATAGTTTCTACTGGCCTGGAAGAAGCTCAGCATGCAAAAATGGAAAAAGCAGGCTTACCAAAAGAACTTTTTCACAAAATTATTATTTGTCCTGACTACAATAAAAAATTATATTACTTACGTTTGTTGCAAGAGTTACGTTATGATGCTACTGAAACAATGGTGTGTGGTGATAAATTTGATACCGATTTGCTTCCGGCGCAAGAATTAAAAATGATTACGGTGCAGATGCGCTGGGGTAGAGCTTTGAAAAATCCTTCTACCGGAAAGCCGGATTATACCATTAAAAACTTACGGGAATTATTACCAATCGTGGAGAAATTGCAATTATGAAAGCCGTGATCATTGCTGCCGGGAAGGGAGTGAGAATGCTTCCTTTAACCTTGAACAAGCCAAAGACCTTGATAGATATTAATGAAAAACCTTTTTTGATGCATCTTCTGGAACGACTTAACCAGGCTGGTTTTCAGGATCAGGATATCGCGATCGTGGCCGGTTATAAAAAAGAAAAAGTTCAGGAATTTCTGGATGAGCAAAATCTTTCGATAACAGTTATTGAACAACCAGCACTTGTCGGTACAGGAGATGCGGTGTTCCAGGCCCGAGCCTTTGTTGATGAGGAAGATTTTATGGTCATTGGAGGAGATAATCTCTTTTCTGTTGAAGATTTAGTGCGCATTAAGCATGAGGATGAATATTGTTACGTGGCCGGATGGGAAGTTGAAGATCCTTCCCAATATGGAGTTTTGGTTTGCAAGGGAAATGTTTTGCTGGAGATTGTAGAAAAGCCAACAGAATTTGTGGGGAATTTGATCAATGCCGGCTTGTACAAATTTACTCCGGATATTTTTGAAGCGTTGGAGCAGATTGATTTATCAGAACGCGGCGAGCTGGAATTGACCGATGCAATTTCTTTATTAGCAGAAGGCAGAAAAGTCAAAATAATGATGCTTAAAGATTACTGGTTAGATTTAGGAAAGAAGGAAGATATTGAAAAAGTAGAAGATTTTTTGAAGAAGTTACGGTGATTGTTTTTGGAAGAAAGGCCAAGAGTAGGGGTGGGAGTAATTCTCGTTAAAGATAATAAAATGCTTCTTTTTAAGAGAAGGAATGCGCATGGAGACGGAACTTGGGGCTTTCCTGGTGGACATTTAGAATTTAAGGAAGAAATTGAAGATTGCGTACGAAGAGAAGTTGAAGAAGAAACGGGCATTACAGTACATAATATACAATTCGCTGCTTTCACTAACGATGTTTTTGAAAAAGAAAGCAAACATTACATTACCCTATTCATGCTTTGTGATTGGAAATCAGGAGAAGTGCAGATAAAAGAACCTGAAAAATGTATTGATCTAGGTTGGTATGAATGGGATAAATTACCTGAGCCTCTATTTCTACCGATAACCAACTTGATTAGACAAGGGTATAACCCTTTTGATAAGAAAAAATTATAAAGTCATTAAAATATGATATTACCATGAAAGATCTTGAAAAAAGGCTGGAAGCAATCGAGCAAAGGAATAAACGGGTTGAATTGGACAAAGCTTGGGAAATCAGTTGGGTAAGAAAAATCCTTATTACTATTTTAACATATATCGTCGTAATGTTATTTTTCTTGGTTGCACAGTTGCCAAAACCGTTCATTAATTCCATTGTCCCTACGGCTGGTTTTGTTCTTTCTACCTTATCACTGCCTTTTTTCAAAAAAGTATGGATTAAGCAACAGTAAAATAATCTTGACCCAAACCTATATAAAACCAAACTTCTTATTTCCCTTAAAAAGAGATGGTAAAGTTCAAAGTAAAAGATATGGATATTGCTACCGGTGGAGTTAAGGTAGCTATTCTCAACCAGAAGGATGCCAAAACGCTAGATCTTCATTCTGCTGATCGGATTTTAGTTAAGCATGACAGCAAAAGTATTACTTGTATTTTAGATATTTCAGAAAGCAAGAAAGCGGTTCCCGAAGGAAGTATTGGATTATTTGAAGAAGTGCTGGATTATTTAGGTGTCAAAAGGGGAGCACTGGTTGAAGTTAAATTTACCGGCAAACCGGAATCAGTAAAACATATCCGTGACAAACTGTTTGGGAAAGAGTTGAATTATACTGAATTATATCACATTACCGATGACATTACTCATGATCGACTTACGGATATCGAAAAAACCTATTTTGTAGCTGCCTCGTTTACGCATGGCTTAAGTGTTAAGGAAATTATTGCTTTGACTAAAGCGATGGTGCAAACCGGGAAGAGGCTTAAGTTTTCGGGCATTACCTTAGACAAACATTGCATTGGCGGTGTTCCTGGAAATAGAACCACGATGATTGTGATTCCAATTATTGCGGCAGCTGGCTATACTATTCCTAAAACTAGTTCTCGAGCCATCACTTCTCCGGCCGGGACCGCAGATACCATGGAATGTTTAGCCAAGGTAGAGATGCCGGAAGCAAAAATTCGCCAGGTCGTAAAAAAAACTGGCGCTTGTATTGTACATGGCGGTTCTATCAATCTAGCTCCGGCAGATGATAAGATCATTGAAGTGGAACATCCTTTGTCGATTGATGCAGAAGGACAATTATTAGCGTCGGTGATGGCTAAAAAACATTCCGTCAGCGCTAATCATGTTTTGATTGATATCCCGATGGGGAAAAGCACTAAGGCGCGGAATATTAAGGAAGCAAACCATCTTAAAAAAATGTTTGAATTAATTGGTAAGAAATTGGGTATGAATGTTAAAGTGGCGATTACCGATGGCTCGCATCCTATCGGTAACGGTATCGGGCCGCTATTAGAAGCTGAGGATGTTATGGCCGTGTTGCGTAATGATCCTTTAGCACCAGTCGATTTGAAAGAGAAGTCTTTGATGTTGGCGGGATTGTTGCTGGAAATGGTTAGTAAATGCAGGAAAGGCGAGGGTTTGAAAAAAGCGCGAGAAATTTTAGAAAATAGAAAAGCCTTAGCTAAGATGAATGAAATAATTGCTGCTCAGGGTAAGCAGCAAAAGTTGGAATTAGGAAAATATCGCTATCCTTTGCATAGCAGAAAGTCAGGAAAAATTGTAGAAATTGATAATGATGTTATTGCTAAAATAGCTCGGGTGGCCGGGACTCCTGATGATAAGGGTGCAGGATTATATTTAAGCAAGAAAATTAATGAAAAAGTGAAAAAAGGAGATTTATTGTATACCGTGTATGCGGAAAGTGAATTTAAGTTAGGACTAGTTAAAGAATATTTGCAACATGGCAATGGATATAGGGTAGAATAGATGGTGCGCGCAAAAAAATATTCTAGTAATGAATATATTGATGTAGTAGAGATTTTGAAGAGTGAGATTCATAAAGTTGAAGAAACGCTGAAAAAAGTTGATGAATTTTATCAAAAGGATTTACGCAAGTTAGATCGTTTGTCTGATAAAATTGCTCGAGTAGGAGGCAGTTGGACTTTTATCGTAGCGTTTTTTGTATTCTTAGGAGTATGGATTTTTTTGAACACCTTACTTTTGACGGCCTCGGCCTTTGATCCTTATCCTTTTATTCTGTTGAATCTGTTTATGTCCATGTTAGCTTCTATTCAAGCGCCAATCATTTTGATGAGCACCAACCGGGCTTCCCGACGAGACCAAGCTCGACTGGAGATTGATTTAGAAAAAGACTTGCGAGATTTGCATATTGATCAAGGTTCGCATTTGATTTTGCTGAATTTACAAAGAGATGTCAATGCCATTAAGAAGAAGTTAGGACTGAAATAATTTCTATTCTATCTCTATTTCCAAGTAAATATAAACTTATATAGCTGATTCCTTTCTCTTCCTAAAAAAGAGTAGTGGGGAAAAAGTGGTTGAAAAATGTTTAGTAGTTCCGCGGAAGGCACTCTTTGGAAATAATGATGAATATGCTTTCTCGGGCTTTCGCAAAAAAGATGAATGGAAGGTTGATTTAGAATCAGTACTTTCTAACAACGCATTTTATGCGCCGCGTAAGACGCCTAAGAAAGAAGATGATGCTGAGTATCGAGAAGATCTCAAGCAAATCATTCCCGGGGTAGTTTTTCTATATCAGGATAAAGTTTTTACCTATAGTCGCTTGAATGGTTCGGGAGAGAAGCGCATGGTGGGAAGGAATGATCTGCTCATTAGCGGACATGTCGAGCCGCGAGATCAAAGGGCAACGTATCAGGAAACCTTATGGGCTGGTCTGCATCGGGAATTTGATGAGGAAATGATTTATCATCCTGCTTATTCTCTTAATCATATCGGGTTTGTGAATTTAGACGATGATATCTTGGGAAAAGTTCACTTTGGATTAGTCTATCTCATACGCGGAAGTTCTCCCGAGATTGCGGTGAAAGAGACTGAAAAGCATCAGGGTAGTCTTAAAACAGCGCAAGAGATATCTCAATTACAGCCTCCGCTGATGAGTTGGCATAATATTATTTTTGATGAAGTTAAGAAATATCTTTAATGCAAGATTTAAACAAATGTTGTAATCATTTAGTTCCGCTGCTGCCAAATCCTTTTTCTCCACGAATAGTATCATCTAATTCTTCCACTTCCAGGATTTGTTTCTGTTCTACGGGCTGAATCAGCATTTGAGCGATGCGCGTTCCTTTTTCAATGGCAAATGGTTGCCCAGAAAGATTGTGCAGAACTACTTTTATTTCTCCACGATAATTGGAATCAATGACTCCGCCCATGCTTTTGATACCATGGTTGGCAGCCATGCCCGAGCGATCCCAAATTAATCCTACTGAGCCTTGCGGAATAGCCATGGCGATGCCGGTAGAAATCAATTCCCGCTGATTAGGCTGGAGAATTTTTGCTTCATTAGCATACAGGTCCATTGCCGCATCCCCGGGGTGGAGATATTTTGGGAGGATTGCTTCTGGATGAAGTTTTTTTATTTTAAGGGTCATACAGTAAGAAGAAAATGATAGTTTAAATGTATTATTATGGTTAAGTAGAGATTCTGATATTCATAAAGTATTAAAACTACTCTCTGGCTAAGGTAATGATGATCTTTCCAAACCTTGAGAATAAAATAGTGATGGTTACCGGTGCCAGCAGTGGCTTAGGTAAAGAACTAGTGCATCAATTTGCCAGAAGTGGTAGTGTTGTTTATATGGGCGCACGCAGTTATGAAAAACTACAACGCATTTCTGATAATCTTACTTCTCTGAGTGGAAGAACTATTCCGGTAGCGTTAGATGTTACTCAGCCAGAACAGGTTATCGACGCAGCAGAGCGAATGGTGAGAGATTACGGAAGAATTGATATCTGGGTAAATAATGCTGGAGGAGAGACTCCTGCTTCTATTCTGGACATTACCCCGCAACAACTTCAGGAAATTACGGCATTAAATCATTTTGGGTTAGTATACGGAACACAAACAGCTGCAAAACAAATGGTAAAGCAAGGCTGCGGTGATATAGTTCAGATTCTTTCAACCAGCGCATTTACGCCTAGGGCAAAGGAGTTAGGATATTGTTCTGCGAAAGTAGCGGCAAGCATGGCTACGGATTGTTCTCAATTAGAATTAAAGCAATATGGGATCAGAGTAATTCCGGTAAGTCCCGGTGGAATAGCCACTAACTTTGCACAGAATGCAGGTTTGCAAACTCCTCCTAATGCTATGAATCCAGAAGACATTGCGGAATTAGTATTGCACTTGGTAGCTTTGCCTCGAAATATTGTTGCTGATTTGACTTTGTATAGAAATGGTTAATTAGAAATAACATTTTTACATTTTTCTACAAAAAGTCATGAACCCAGTATGTCCCAGCATCTCAAATTCGGGGCGCATGATCTGTTCGTTAATAACCCATTTTCGTTCTAATAATTCTACGGTTTCGAGAACTTTGAGGGAGCTTCCTTTCAAGGAAGCAAGAAATTTCTGCACTTGAGGGAGATTAGGCAAGTACGAAACTAAATATGCTCCAGGTTTCAAGGATTTTTCAGCGTGCTTGACTACTTGCCATGGTTCAGGTAAATCTAAGGTGATCAAATCTAATTCTTTTTCTTTAATCCCTTGGTGAATATCATTTTGCTTAAGATTTACATTTGCTAATCCAGACAACGCGATATTTTTGAGTACCACTTTATGGTGTTCGGGATGAATTTCGTAGACGGTTACTTTTTTACAAATATTGGCGAGAGATAAGCATAGTGATCCAGAACCGCCGCCGGCATCTACCGCCTCTGAATCTTTATTGATTCCAGTTTTAGCGATAATTAGACCGATGTCTTTCTGGAGCATAATCTGTGGGCCGCGTTGGAATTGCTCCCAAAGGTCAGGGAAAGAAGCTTCTATTAGTGTAAAGCTTTTTTCGGTACTGGATTTAATACTGCTATTTTTTGATTTTAAGTCTTTACTTTTAATGATGCCAAAAGAAGTGTGAAAATCTTCGTTGAGGTCTTTGACCAGAAACTTTTTTCCAGAGTTTTGTTCAATCAATATTTTTTTTCCTTGATGAGCCATATTGCGATAAAAGAGGTGAAATTATTTAAATCTGCTTCTTTTTTCGCTATCTATGAACTTTGCTAATAACAAGAAAACCTTCCTGGCTAAGTTAGATAAAAGCAAGAAAGGAAGCGTGGATGAAAAAGCAATTCCACTATTGGAAACAATAAATGCTTTGCCAGATTATTATAGCACTTCTTCATGTTCTGGCCGCGTTTATTTATGGAAAGGTACCGGCAAGAAGTCAGAGACCCAATGGTTGAAGGTAAGCCACGATCTAATTGAAGATGATTTCTTTAGTTGTGAAGAAGAAAAAGAGGTAGTCTGGCTGCGTCTGGAAGGAGCGATTTTGCATATTGCCTGCAAGGATTTGGGAGCTGCAAATGCGTTGCTGGAGAAAGCGCGAAGATTCTACAAGAAGAGCTGCATCCTGACGGCGAGCAGCAAGATCATTGTGGAAGTAAAAGGCAGTGAATATATGGAAATGCCTCTCTATAAAGAAGGAAAATTATTGTTTTCAGGGGATTTACTGTGGCTAAAAGAGATACTTAATCAGAAGCTAGAGAAAGTCTGGAAAGATGCAGAGACATTTAGGAAAGTTCTTTAATTTTAAGATTTAAATTGTAAATAAAAATTAATATAAAAAAATAAAATAAAGAAAAATTTACTTGCTTTTCTTAACCAGCAAGTAAGTTGCAGTCAACACTGCGGCAAAGAACATCATAGCCACTAAAACTCCTAACAAAGCTACATAAGAGTTGCTCTGCCTGAAGCTTTGGTTAGAGGTGCTCTGTGCTGCTTCTTGGCTAACTTTATACTGCTCAAGTTGCTTTTGCAGTTGTGCTGCAAGTTCTTGGTCAGCGTAATGTTCAGTTGTTCCTGTGCTTTCTGAAGTAGGTGTTGCTACGGTATCTGCGCATTGAATTTGAAGGTCTACTGCTTGGGAGTCCATCAATTCGTCATTTTCGCTATAGACGGAAACATCCAAAGTATAGGTTCCTTGTTTCTTTGCATCTTGCAGATTTAAACCGAAAGTCGCATCGTATTCGTTGTCAGAACCTGAATAGTCATCTAAGTCGATGTTCTCTTTCTTTTGGTTCAAATTCAATTCTGCGTTCTTGACGATGATCTTAGCGTTATTTTGGTTATTTTTTCCAATATTTCTGACTCTTACTTTAAGTGAATCTTGGGCAGCAGCTGAACATACTACTGAACCGTCTTGGAGATCTGCTTTTATGATGATAACATCATCCTTTTTGCGATCTACAGTTACAGTTTGCTTTTTAGTGTTAGAATGTTTGGTATTATCTGATGCTGATCCGCTGATCTCTACTTTCAAATTGTAGTTGTCTTGGTCTAAGTTTTCCTTGCGGAGATCTAATTTTAAAGTGACTGATTTACTCGATCCGCTAGAGATGCTGTCGGTTACATCGCTGTCATCAGCAATGCTGCTATCATCTTTATCTACAAGATCGATATTGACATCGACACCGCTATCCATCTTCTTGCTGTAATCGTTGCTTACTTCAATCTCGATGTCGTTAATTTCTCCCTGCTTTAATTTTCCGCTGGTTTTTCCATTAACTTTAATGCTGCTGATGGTTACCAATTCTTCAGGTTGAACATCTTGTACGTTTACGGTCCAGGTTCTAAGTACGGAGTAGTCTGGTGATCCAAAAACAGTTACAGTAACTGTGTGTGGACCAACAGCGTAATCACTTCCCTTAAAGTTGAATAGAGAAGTATAAGTAGCACTCATATTAGTTTCTTTTTGGACTGGATTATTTCCATTATCAACATACCAACTATAAGTTAAATTTCCTAGGTCGTTGTTTGTTATTGTATACTTGAAATCTTGTGATACGTTTTTTTGTACAGTTACTGGATTACTATTTGGATCAAAGGATCCGCTTGGGGTAGCCAATGCGCCAGCAATGGTGATTAGCAAAGCTACAAGAGCTACTATTCCAATGATGATTTTGTTTGTTGCTTTCATTTTGTATAACCTCGCGTTTGAATATTATTATTTGTTATTTTTTTTGAATAGGATTACCGCCATCATGATCACTAAGATTGCTACCACGGCAATGGCCATTAGCATTAAAGCTGCTAAATAGTCGCTGGAGTTGTAGGAAATTTTTTCTACACTTTGAGTAACTCCGCTGTCGGTAGTTTGAGTAGTAGTATTTTTGGTAGTTTCTTTTGTTGGTTGTTGAGTAACTGGATTTGGTTGTTGCTTTACTTCGGTATCTGTTGAACTAGGGGATGAAGCAGTACATGATTTAACGTCTAAAGGTACGATCTGAAGATCTTTTTGATTAACATTGTCAACGAAGGTTCTTACTTGTAAAGCATAGCTTTTTTCTTTAAGATTGGCAAGAGGAAAGGTAAAGGTTTTTTGCCATTCATTGTTATCATTGGTATGTGCGTCAAGCTTAATATCGGAAACGATTTGGTTGATATTTAATTCATCGTTAAGCACGCTTACGGCAACTCTTTTCTGATCATTATAACCAAAATTGTGAACCGTTACTTGAAGAGCAGCTTGGGTATTACAGGTAGTGATGGTTTCTGGCATTACTTGGGTTTTGATAATTCTGACATCTTGATCGCCTAATTCTATCTGCACATTGATTTCTTTTTTGATTTCGTACTGGATGCCTTTCCCGTCAACAGCAGTAAAAGTGAATTTCAGAGTATAGGTATCTGGAGTAATATCTTTGCTAATATTGATTGGTAAGCTGAACTTTCCTTCCTTGCCAGCTTCGATGCTGTTAAGTTCGTAGGTATCTTTAAAATCGCTTGGCAATAAATCGCTATCCGAAGAGTCGACAACCATTTCGGAATTTTCTAATTGTCCTCGGGTTTTGTAGTTGCGATCAAATAAATCTTGCACGTTAAAATTAATAGTTAGTTGGGTATATGGTTTTACTTCTTTATCTAAAGAATGAGATGTTTCATCATTAGGGACTTCATCTTTGATGTTTTTGCCGGTTGCGTCAACATATTTTACTTCAAATTTAGAAAATTCCATCATGTTGTCAGTTTCCTGGCTTAAATCGGCAGTATCTAAAACTGCATTGTTGCCGGTAAGAGTAATGCTACCTATCTTTTCTGTTCCGGGAGACTTGCGATGAGGAACTTCGATGCTTAAAGTGACAGTCTGAGTAGTCATGCCTGGAACGGTAACTGTATCACTACTGTATTTTGAAGGTAATCCAGTTGCTTTTACCGTAAGAGGTGATGCACCATCATTTATAACCGTAAATTGATCGGTGGTAACACTAATGGTATCATCGTTATCTTTGGTAAATTTGCTATAATCAACGTGAATCAGAACACTGTTTTCGGTAATAGTGGGTGAAGCAGCGGCCAGAATGGGCATTACTAAGAAGATTCCCAATATTACTAATAGAGTAGTACTAAATTTAGCTTTAACCATGGTTAATGAAACACTATTTTAAAGTAGTACTATTTAAATGTTTTGGAAGAGAATAGGTCGATTTTAACTATCACAAAATGCTTTAGATGAGGGACGTTTTAACAGAACATTTTTAAAGCATACTGCAAAATTGTGGGGATGGTCTTTTATCATGAAACTAACAGAAAACAACAAAGCTATCCTTATTGGGGTTTTTATAGCTGTTGTGATATTAATTTTTCTTTCTTTTAAAAATAATGATGGGGTTACTGGCGCTGCAGTTGCTGACACGGATGCCAAGAGTGTTAATCAAAACAACAACGAAGTACTTCCCATAGAAAATACACCTCCAACCCAAGAACCTGAAATTCAAAAGAAAGAGCTAGAAATTGTAGGGTCAGATGAAAAGATTCAATTTGGAACAAAAAATCTTGAATCAAGAAGATTTGAGTGGGAATATGCTGGGAAACAATGGTTTCTTACATTGGGTTTATCTCCAGAATGGTATGAATATTACAAAAATAAAGGAAAATTATTAAGAGGCGGCGAGCGTCAGAGAAATTATGATATTTATGTTACTGATCCTGATGATGACGATCTTATTAAACTAATCTCTAACCAGTTAACTAAATTAGGAACGGAAAATGGTCTTCAATATGAAGAAATTCCTTCTTTTGTCGCTTCTTTTGTACAATCATTGCCTTATACTAAAGATGACGTGACTACAGGGTACGATGAGTATCCAAGGTTTCCTTTTGAGACTCTATACGATGATGGTGGAGATTGTGAAGATACATCAATTCTTGTTTCTGCAATCTTAAAAGAAATGGGATATGGTGTAATATTGGTTAGTCCGCCCGGACACATGGCAGTTGGTGTAAAATGTGATGGGACTTTTGGAACATATTACGAATACCAAGGAGAAAAATATTGTTACCTAGAAACTACTGGTGATGGTTTCCTAATTGGAGAAGTTCCCGAAGAATGGAAGAATGCTAAGGCAACTCTTATTTCTATATACAAAAGACCTTCTCTTGATATCAGTTTTGATGGGGATTTCAAATCTGATTCGGTAAACTCTTATATTAATGAAAATATTAAAATAAAAAATCTTGGTTCTGATTGGGCTGAGAATGTTAAGGTGTATGTTGCTTTACAAACTAAAGATGAATCAAAAGTGTGGGATCAAATTACTAGTGAAGAATTTGATATTAAACCTGAAGAAACTTTTAGTTATAAAGTTACTAACCTACACGCACCAACTGGAGAAAATTTTAGAATTTATGTAAGAGCTTATGGTAACAATGTTATTTCTGATGAAGTAGTGAGCGATTGGGTTGTTTGGAATAAGTGAGTTCACAGTTTCATTTTGGGCTTTGAAATATATTCATCATATTGGCAATCAAAGCTAGCATTGAAATTAGTAAAGCTATGGTTTCTGTCGAAAGAAATGTATTCCCTAAATAAATTTTGTCTAAAGCAGTAATGGCAAAATAAACAAAAATACCGATCATTAAAGAGAATGTAATTGCTTGTAAAATAAGTTTACTTGTAAGAAGCTTATCAATCTTTTTCTTGATATTTTTACAACAAATGATATAAGAATAAAAAAAAAAGCAATTACAAAAAGAGTTAAAGAGCCTTTCAACCAAACAATCATCCTTAAAGGATCTACCAAGCTTTATCTCTTATTTCCCATGTAAAAGAACTTCTCAATAGAGACTTCTTCTACTTTGTAATTTCCAGAGCGAGGATGGTTAGTAGCAGAAGCCTGGGTTGGTTGTCCTCGTTGGATATCTGGGTTATGAGCGGAGATTTCTCCTAGTTTAGGTGGAGCGGAAGAGCTTTGCATTGGTCTGCTTACTCCCTGCAGCTTAAGTGCTTCTAATTCCTTGCGCATAGCCTGCATCTGTTCCTGAAATTCGGTTATTTTCTTAACGAGAAACTGGCTGTTTTGCTGGAGAATGTCTTTGACTTTTTCTGGGTGCAAATCTGCGGATCCGGACTGTTGATTGTTTGGAGTTAAGGCCAAAGAAGCAGCGGATTGTTGCAGTGGTTCAGGGCCGCCCTGCATACGTTCTCGGATAGAGCTATACTCACCATCTTTAGAGCGAAAAATTTTTTCTGCCTGAACGACAGCGTCATCGCGGTCGGAGGCTAATCCCTGGCGCATTAAGTCAAGCGCAAGTTTATTTATTTTCTGAATTCGTTCAACATCCATTATATTCACCCTCTCTTTTATCTTAAATTTGTTACTTTAACTATCTGCGGAAGAAAAAAGATTGCTTAATAACGTTTTCTATTCTACAAAGAATATGAGATGAATTATGCACAAACTAAGGGGATCTTAAAGGGCAAAACTTGCGCGGTTCCTAAAAAGACCAAAACTAATCCTAAAATTATGCCAATGACTAAGCCATAAAAGAAAAACTTAAACTCAATAACACCTAACTGGCCTCTTTTATCCATACGGTAAGAGATTTTTTTTTGATATATAAATGTTTCTTTTTCTTGAACAGTAAAGTAAACGTCTGGTAAAAATATCGATAACTATAAATAATCAAGCATCATAACATTTAGAGGGGAAAATATGAAAATGTCAAAGCCAAAAGAGCGATAAATAATCAAACTTTAAGAGATATGGAAAAAACAAAAAACATAGCAAAAAAGAGAAATAAAATTATCTATTGGATCTCTACTCTCTGGCTTGGGTTAGGGATGCTATCAACTGGAATAGTACAATTACTCAAATTGCAAGCGGAAGGAGCCTTGGCACCGCCCGGGGTATATGGTATTACCCAGTTGGGCTATCCTGTCTATTTTCTAACAATACTGGGTGTCTGGAAAATGTTAGGGGTGGTAGCAGTGCTTATTCCTAAATTTCCCTTACTAAAGGAATGGGCTTATGCAGGCTTTTTCTTTGCCATGTCGGGAGCCATATTTTCGCATATCGCTTCAGGTGATCCCGTGACTGAACTATTTCCTTCGTTGTTACTTCTAATTCTTACGGTGGTCTCCTGGTATTTCAGACCTGCAGATAGAAAAACTATTTCAGTTAATCAATAAAAAAGAAAACTTAATTTTTTTTATTCAAATTCCTGACGTTAACTTTACAGTCCGTTCTTTTTCTTTTTTTACGGATACCTTAACATTTATATAGCTAAAGTTTTCTATGCAAGCTCATAAAATTTTGGAGGTACAGTATTATGGCTTATTTAGAAACAAAGTGTAAAGATTATTTGTATGTGATTTTTCGTGTAGGTATAGGTGCATTATTTTTTATGTTTGGAGTGCAAAAACTGTTAGGTCTATGGGGTATGCCCGGTGGAGCTGCTGCTTTTGGCACCTTAGTTTGGTTTGCCGGTGCCGCTGAATTGCTGATTGGTTTAGCCTTGATGGTTGGATTTTGGACCCGCCTTGCTTCCCTCTTTGGGGTTATTGAAATGCTAGTAGCTTACTTGCTGGGGCATGTTGCGGTAGCCGGATGGAATCCTATGACTAATATGGGGCAACCTGCGCTCTTGTTTTTACTAGCTTTCTTAGTTACTTTCTCACAAGGAGCTAAAAAAGCAAGTGTGGAACAAGCAGTGCTTGGAAAAGAACACTTCTGAGTCTTTTTTTTATCTTTAATTTATTTTTTTTCTATCTCTTTTATCCAGCATAACCTTTATATATGATCGGACTATACTTTAAGCGATGTATAAAAAGAGGTGTAGAGTAGATAGAAGTAGCTTTATTTCTCTCCCTATTGCCGGTTCTAAAGGGCAGGTTACCATCTTTATTATTATCGGAATTTTGTTGGTATTAACCATAACCTTAGTGATCTTTGTGCGCAAGGAAATAATTACATTTAACCCGCAGGAGATCATTCCTACGGAAAAAGGAAAGGTAGAAAATTTTCTTACCGCTTGCATTGACAAAGTAGGTAATGATGCGTTAGTACGGATAGGCTTGCAAGGCGGTTATATCGAATTGCCTGCTGATGTGCTAAAAGATAACAGCAAAGGTTTGCAAATCTCTCCTGCTCTTGCCGTACCTTATTGGGCTTATGGCAAGCAAACGAATGTTCCTACTTTACCACAAATAAAGCAGCAAATAGATGATTACTTGGTAAAAAATGTTCGTGATTGTTTATTTTCCATGCAAGCATTTCAAGAAAGTTATAATTTGATTGAAAAAAGTCCGCTTACTGCTGATACCAAAATAGTACAAAACAAAGTTATTTTTAATCTACACTGGGATGTAGAAATACGCAGCAAGAGCGGTGAAGTAATTACTGAAGTGATCGATCACACTGCGGAATCCCCAGTAAAATTGCAACAAGTTTATACGGTTGCCAAAACAATTTTAGAAAAAGAAATGGGTACGCTGAAGCTGGAAGATGTTACCCAGGATTTGATTGCTCTTGAACATCCTGAAGTACCAGTAGCGGGAATGGAATTAAGCTGCAACAAAAAAAGATGGGAAGTTGATACAGTGCGAAATACTTTGTTGAATTTAGTACGGGTGAATATTCAAGAATTAAAAGTACAAGGAACAGATTATGTGGAATTTCCGAAAGACTTGACGTATTATCAAAATCATTACATTTGGGATGTAGGAACGGATTTCAAATATCCAGCGGTGAGCGTCTTGTTTAATTTTGACCAGACTTATCCTTATACCTTTGGAGTTACTCCTTTAGTTGGAAATAACATGCAAAGCTCCCAATTGGGGGGTAGTAATTTATTATCTTTCTTATGTATCCAAACTTGGAAATTTACCTACGACTTAGTATATCCAGTCGTGGTTAAAGTCAAAGATGAAACGACGGGATATACTTTTGAGATGGCCTTTACAGTACATTTAGTACGAAATATTGCTAATCGCGGCGAAGCAGTGGCTCGGCCTTCATATTTTATTGATACCACTTCTGATCAAGATTACTGCGCGGTCAAAGATGTGCCAATGACGGTGTTAGCGTATGAAAAAGTGGAGAATGAAAATACCGGTGTGTTTAATCGTGAACCTCTCGATGGTGTGCAAACCAGTTTTACTTGCTTGCGGTACCAATGCGAGATGCTGCCGACGGAATTTGATTTTGCCGGTAGGGGTAATACGGCAGGGTATACTACTAACTTTCCGTATTGTACGGGAGGAATTTTGCGCGGCACTAAAGATGGATACAAAGAAAGCTGGCAGCGTCTGGTCACCGTAGCAAATAAAGAAGTAGAATTAGATTTAGTTCCAGAATTAAAAATTCCGCTCAATAAAATACGTATTGTTGAACATGAGTTTACCAGTCCGGAACAAGTTGGATCGGGAGTAGCTCTGGCTAAGGAAGAGTTAGGTTTAGTAAAAATTACTTTCAAGAAAAAAAATGATCTTCCTCATACGCCATTCCATGAATCGAGCGTAACGAAAGCGGTAACTGCAGATCAAGAAGCAGTGGAGTCTTTAGAAACTTTGGACTTTTTGGCTAAAGCAGATTTTACGTATGATTTGGAAGTGGAAGTTTTGAATAATGAAAAATTTGTCGGCGGCTACAAAGGTAACTGGACCGTTCCCTGGAGTCAATTGATGAACGCCAACGAAATAGTTTTTCACATCGTCAGCAAAGAAAAAGCCAGCGAAGAGGAAAGCTTTGATTTATTGAATAATCTAGCAGCGTACAGTAATTCAGTACCTGCTCCGGAGATTAAATAGAGATTGTACCAATTAAAAGTATAAATAAAAACATGAATAAAAAAAAGAGTTTGATGCTGAGGTTTTCAGTTTTGCTAGTAATTCTGCTATTTCTTAATCTACCTATCGTTATGGCATTAGAAAATTCTACTAATGCTTCTACATCTACTGATCCTACTCCAGATAAAACGCCTCCGGAATTGAAAGTGGAAATTCCTGCAGTCGTAGCTGGAAATAATTTAGATCTTTCAGGAACAACTGAAACCGGTGCTATGATCAGCGTGTATGTCAATGGAGCACAGTTGCAAAGTGTTACGGCAGTAGGTGGGACTTTTGCTTTAACGGCAATTCCCTTGGCGAGTGATGTAATAAGTAACATTAAAGTTGAAGCAGTTGATGCGGCTGGCAATAGTGCTTCTGTTGAAGGAAAAACTTTTGCTGATACTAACAAGCCAACATTAGGATTAACGCCGCTTCCTGAATTTACCGGAGAAAAGAAAATTACTCTTAGTGGAACTATCTCGGAAGAAAGTTCCTATGAAATTTTTGTTGCCAATCAATCAGTGGCTAAAGGACAAGGAACAATCCTGAAAGCAGATCTTTCTTTGGAAGAAGGAAAAAATATTTTTGATATTGTGATTACTGACAAAGCAGGCTGGAAGACTCAGAAAAGTGTAAGCATTATTTCTGACACTAAAGCACCAAATGTTGAATTTAATTTTGCGAAAGGTGCGGAATTTTATGAAGGACGAGCAATAACGGATATTTCAGGGACTACCGAACCTGGTGCTACAGTCTATCTCTATATCTTCCGACCTTTAGCTAATGACTTTATACCGACCTTCAATAAAGCTTGGAAGACTGCTACTGCTGATGAAAATGGACAATTTACTTTTAGTGAGGTCAATTTTGAACATCAGCCAATTAATTTAGAAGATCTTGCTCCTAAACAAGTTCCAGAAGGATTGCAGCAGGAGGCTATTGAAGGAGTAGCACTGGCTAAAAATATGCAGAAGTTTACCTATCAAGTGTATCTCATTGCTCAAGATGTCAGTGGTAAAACAGGATATGCAAAAAAACAAGCTACTGTCAATACTTGCTACTCTTCTGACTTTTCTTTTGATATCCAATCTTTAGCTCGATTTCAAGCACCATTACGGTTAAATCCTACTCTGTTGGATCAAGGGCGGGAGTCAGTAACCGCAGTCTTTAATTTCAGTTATCGTGGTAGCGGAGTAGCTAGTAACGGCCAGGAACCTTTTCAAATCCAAAGTGTGCAGTTCGACAAAGCTTGCACCCAAGGAATGTTGGAAGATAGTAGCACTAAAATAGGCTGTACTATTTTTCCTCCTCAACCGCAGTTGACACCTAATTCGCAAAAAACTTCTTGGTATATCTCTGCGCCTTTATTTACAACAGAAAAATTCAGCGATAAGAAAGAAGATTTCTGGAATGAATTTAAGAAACGGCAAGTAGTCTTTCCTTTGAAAATAAAAGTAACCTACCGCGAGAATCTGGGCGGCGGAAAGATGAGTGAAGTTAAGACGCAAGTTTCTTGTCAAGATTTAAGTTATTTCATCGACATTCCAGTTGAAAGTAAAAATCTCCTGCCTGACTTTATTGCTAATCAAGGATTGACGGCAATTAGTTTTACCATTGATAAAATCGATAAAGTTCTTCCCTACTTAGAAAAAGCAATTTTAGTGACCGGAGTAGCCTGGGTAGCTTCTTTCATTGGGCGATTAGCGACTCGTTATGCACGGATTGTCAGTTCTAAATTAGAAGTATTCTTTACCAAAGCTAAATCAAAAGAAGAACAATGTCCCAGTGAACAGAATAAATATTATTTAGAAAGTGAAATTGAGCAATGGAAGCAATTAAATGCAAAAGGATTGTTGAATGCGCAAGGACTGCGCAGCGATTGGGATGATGTTACTAAATCCTTGGATAAGCTTTGTCCGACTACAACGGGATTATGGAAAGCGGAATCAGTTCTTGATCAAACCTATCGCTGGACCGGTGATAGAGTATTATGTCGAACTGTACCGGCAGGATGGACCGCGAGTAAAGAGAAATATGAAATTGATACGGTGGTGACGGAACAAAACCAATGTACGGCCAGCAGCAGAGGAGTTCCCCTAAAAGAAATAAAGAATTGCGGCAAGCTGATTGAAGAGAACACTAATATTGCTAATCCTAATGCCAAAGCAGCGCGGTTAATTGCCAACGGAGAGTTTACTTGTTATCAGTATGGTGGCTTCTTGTATTATGCTAATGAAAATTCTGCTACTATTTTAGAGAATGGTGGAGCTTTAGTGGAGTTACAACAGGTACATGATTTTGGTACAACTTTACAGCAGGCTACCTTGTATGCAGGAACAGGAAATTTAATTGCTTATCGACCATCGGGAGCGGATCAATTTATTGTGGCTCAGGACAAGAGTTGTAAACAAGCTTGTAGTAATTCTGCTAAACCGGGATATCGGGCATATGTTGAGAAAGGGGTACAATCCCTGGATAGCAAAGGTAATCTTGGTTCGTATGGTTGCTTCCAGGAAACCGTTGATGATGCTGGTAAAATAATTCCTCTCGGCGTAGGTGGAAAGAATGATGTTAAAGCGATTGGTACAAAACAATTTTCTGCAGGATATACTAATGATTGTTTCATTGATTATGATACCAAGTCAAAAGCTCCAACTGCAGGTGCTAATATTGGAGATTCTTGCGATGTTAATGATCAATGTAAAGGTGGAGCAGTCTGCCTTTCCGGAGTTTGTTCAGCAGCACCAGCTAACAGTATAACTCCCAAAGGTTCTAGCACCGATGGAAAATCAACGGGCTTATTGCAATGCGTCTGCACCTTGAATGAAAAGGCAGCCAAAACTTATGCTGGAGCAAGAACAGCAGCTAAAGAACAAAATGGCATTGCCGAAGATTGGTCATATCATCAAGATCGAGTGTTTAAAGAATCAAATAATAAATTTGGAACGTATTACCCGGAATGGAGATATTATGCTGGAAGAGATTTCTCCTCGGCTTTTGGCGCAGATTACTTGTTAGATTATTTACATGATAACAAACAAGTCCCTACCGTCAGTCCAAACACGCAGTTTTTAGGTGCATACCAGACTATGTGCCTTTCCCGTATTCGGGCGCATTTGATTACCTTACGTAGCATCTTAGATGGATTGCGCAATTGTATTAAAGAAGCAAAAATTACCGGATTACGCGATGCCGGAGTTTGTAAAACTATTTTCACCCAGCAAGTCTGCGGCTTGGTGTATAAAGCAATTTCCTATTTTGTCAATCAATGTAGCCCGTTTGATATGGGAGATGAAAATAAAGGAGTGTTAGGTGGAGTAGGAGAAGTAGCCGATGCGACGTTTGGCTCAATAGGTACAGCGATGCAATCGTCTATTGATGATGTCAAGAGTGATTATGGTAATGCACAGTTGAATAGTTATTTTGCCGCTGGCTCACAAGGATTAACCCAATCCATGTGTATGGCTGCCTTCGGATATGATTGGCCTTTAGGTACTGACTTTATTTTAGATGCAGCCTATTCTGTACCAGGAAAAACGACTGCTCAGGTTATTCCAGCGCATCGGGAATTGTCATCCTATGATCCTTCGACGGGAAATGCGGTGTATAATTATGAAGTAGGCGCTTTAATCTTGCCGGGATGTAGAGTACGAAGTTATGATGTGTATTTGAAATGTGTCGGTCCGGAAGATATCGGTAAACCTGGGGTGCAATGTGGCGAACAAGGCTGCGATTGTCAATATGCTACTGACGCAGATTCTGCTTTACAAGGAGATAAAGTAAATCATCTGGATGGCGGCAGAGGATTCGACTTAAAGCCGAATGGCATGGTTAGTGTTCCTATGCCATCACCACAGCGAGTGAACAAACCATTTAGATACGATCACGTGGTCGTGGAATTGAATCTTGATCAATCTGAAAAAGGAAATGAAGACAAATGTTTTGAAGATGGGTATAAGGACGGTAAATTTTATTTCCCCATTACTGATGTTTCTCCTCCTGGAGCAGGTTTATGTTCAGTTGATCTGCGCAGCGGTAAATACCAATGTCCTGATTTAGTAAATATCTTTGGTGGTGGAGAAGGAGCATACTTGCAGGATCCTTATATTAGCTGTTTTGATTCCAAAACGCAATCCTGGATCTCTTGCAACACTCCCGGTGTATTTACCAAGGGAGATGAAATTAGAGTTCGCGCTAATGCCGTTTCAGATGGAAAAAAATATTGTGTAAAGACCAGTTCTACTGGACTACAGCAGCAAGATGTGCAGATGCATCAACTGCCAGTAGGAATTCCTGGCAGCTTCCCGGTGGAAATGTCTCTAGGCGTAGTCTCTCCCGATTTATTTACCGGTACTTCTACTACTATTGTTTTATCCGGCGGCGATAAAGAATGTGAATCAACTTTAAAACTAAATAATTTGCCCAGTACGGAAGTAGGATTAGCCAGCTTGAAGTTTACCTATCAAGTCTTAGGAAGTGATATCTATCATATTTTTGTTCCGGAAGGTGTAGTGGTAGTAGCTGATGGTGGATACGGAGTTAATGGTGCAACTTTAACCAAAGACGGCCGACAGGAATTAAGTTCAGCAGAGATCCGACCAGCAGTATTTGACTACAAAGGATTGCGCTTCAGTAATGCCATTGGTGCGCCCAGCAGCGGCGGGAATAGTTGTGAATATAGAGTGCGCCCGGCGGCAGGAACTTCATTTGCTCAAAATGAGAAAACTATTTCCGTGACTGCACAATTATTGTTACCAGATGCAGTAGGTAATTGTTACAATGCCCAGCAGCCGGTAAAAACGGGAGTAGGTCGGGCACAGCATACCCAACAGATTACTTTGCGCTTGCTGCCGTTAGTCTCGCAGTTAGCCAGCAAGATTCATCAAGATTTCATGAGTAAAAATTATGCGAGCGTTATTGGTGCAGCCGAAGGTTTAGTGAATAGAAGAGTTTCCGATCTGGATGATGCTACGGGATTATATTATTTAGTTGCAGCAAAGATTGCTCAAGCCCAGACTAACAAAGTGGATTGGAAAATTGCCTTTAAGGATGATGTTTGTTATTTGATTGATTTGTTCAACACCCGGAAGATGAAAGATGGCACTACCTTGAATGACTATCCAACGGAAGTTAAGAATAGCGGTGAATATCAAAAAATTCAAACTTACTTTACGGAAATAAAGAATTCAGCACAGTGCGGAATAAAAAATGCGTAAACGAGGACGAATTGAAATTGAAGTGTTTATGGTTTTGATTACGGTAGTGTTAACCAGTGCAGTTATTTTGCTGTTAGTGAAGTCGGGAACTATTAAAGTTAAGGATGAAGTAATTGCTCAACCAATCTTGAATGCGGAATTTCTTCCTACTGGCAAAGAGGGATTTTTGGTAGTCAAGGAAGTTCGTTTCTGCAGTTATGTTGATGAAAATTTAAATTGCGTTAGTGAGCAGGAAAGATTTGGAAAAACGGAGAATGTGTATGTCTGGTTTACTATTGAAAGTACGGTTCTTAATGGACAAGTTATAGCTGCACGAAATTATCGTATCAGAAACCCTGCGGGCATGGTAGTCTTACAAGCTGATAATAAAAATAGTTATGATTTTCAATTGGATAGTGCAAAGAAAACAGAACCAGTCGTTTTTGCAGATTATTTTGTCATGGGTGAAGAAGCAGCCTCAGGAGAGTATACTCTTGAGATTATGGTAGAAAATCCTTTACTGGGAAAACAAGTTACCTTGACCAAGAAGTTTATGGTTGGTGAGGCGTAATGGTCGAAATGAACCGAAAAATGGTTGGAAAAGTATTTGCTTTTGTTATACTTTTATTTTTACTAAATATTATTCTCATTACTGAGGTAGCTGCTGCGGAAGATTGTGCAGGTAAAAGAATTGGACTGGTAGGTGCTTCGAATACGTGGGATATAGCGGATCCCAAAACTCGTACACCGCTGGTAGGTGAGTGGAGTAATGCTTACATCATTAAGCAACTGTGTCCGGGCGCTACTGTATTTCTAAATGCCGAAGGTGGGAAGTGGCCTGGTGCACAAGTATATTTAGTTAAAGCAGTATTACAAAATGATAACCTTGATTATGTGATCTTGGATCCTTCTGCAAATGGTCAACAAACTTCTTCAAGTGTAACGCCTGAAGCGTATAAAAAAGCGGCGATTGATTTAGCTCAGCTGGTAAAGGATAAAAATAATGCTATTAAGGTTATAATGCTGACTAATACTCCTACTAAAGGAGCTGCAGGAGGTTATGGAACTCCGGAAGCAATACAAAGAATTAAGGCTTTTAATGCTGATCTTTTGAACAACAAATTAGGAAGATCAGATTTAATTGATGATGCGGTTGATACTTATTCTGTCATAGAAAGTTCTCCTGGAAGTGATACCTGTGGATATTGCGGTAATGACAAAGGCGGTTTAGGTGATGGGATACACTTTGGTCCAGCCGGAAGAAAGCAAGTGATGAAAACAGTTATGGATACAATTGCTGCTTCATCACCAAGTAATCCGCAAACTAGTCCCGCTACTACTTTACCTACAACTACTTCATCTAGCGGTTCTTCTGCAGGTTCCTCCGCATCGTCACCATCATCATCTACATCAACTCCTTCGCTCGTGCTGGTCCCAGTCGGAGCTGCGGGAAGCACTTCAACTACAACAACTGTAAGTTGTCAAAGCCAGGCTTGTAAAGAAATTGATCAAGTATGGCTGCAGATTGTAGCGTGGATAAATAACCTTCATGTAGGACAGATCTGGGATGGAGCGAGAGGATGGATTTCGTACAAAGAAACACTTCCTTCGGCGGTGTTGGCGCCTACTGCACCTGGAGTAGGAGTAGCAATTAAACAAACTATCAAAAATGTGGCAGAAGCGGAATGGGAAAAATGGAGCAAAGGAACAAAAACACATGCTGATGCCAACATGAGATCGACATTAGATAGTTATTATGCGGCGGCAACAACAGCCAGTAATTCCTGTCCTCCCGGCTCAAATCCTGATAATATCCCCTGGTCAGCTTCATTTATTTCGTATGTTGTAAAGCAAGCTGGCGTGGCTGATTTTCCAGTTAACTGTGCTCACTCTGGTTATTTTAATTCACTAAGAAGTAATCCTGGAGTCTGTCGAACTTATCCTATGAGTGAGAAAAGTAAAATTAGTGTTGGGGATATAGTTTGTCATTGTCGTCTTACACCTGCTGAGACCGCTGCAGGAAAAACAGAATGTTCTAATGATTACAATAATCCTTCTACTTATGGCCATTGCGATGTAGTGGTCAATGTTTTAGGCAACAACCAGTTAGAAGTCATCGGCGGCAATGTTGGAAAAACTGTTTCAAAAAGAACGGTTGATGTGAGTACTGAGGTGGTTACCAGCTCTACCAGCGTGGTTAGTTCAGATAGGAAATGGTATGGATTTATTTCTTGCGGCGAAGCAGCTGTAGCTGGAGTTCAACCGACAGGAGATTTATGTGTAGCTACGACAGGAACTCCGGAAGAACGTGCTTTGCTGGATACTATTGGGTGGGCGGAAGCAACTGGCAGTAGGTATGATATGGTAGCCTTTGGACAATTTGTGGCAGAAAAAGATCCTAGTAACCCTTATAAAAAAGATGGAAATCTAAATCTTTTTTCAAGTTATAGCAGTCATCCCCATATTTTAATTAAATTCAAAGCAGGAGAATGTACTGGTGATCCGCGTACTAGTGCTTGCACTACGGCAGCAGGAAGATATCAGTTTTTATATCGAAAATATTTAGAACTAAAAAATAAAAATTGTGATAAAGGTTGTTTCAAAACCGGATTTGGTCCTAAAGAACAAGATGATGCAGCATTAAAATTGGCAGTAGATTCAGGAGTTACCGATGCGACTTTAAAATATGCAGAAGCAGAAGGAAATTTTATTTCGGTGTGGGATAAGTTAGCACCAACCTGGGCTTCGCTTCCATCAAGTGCACATGGTGGTGGAAGCGCTCTCGGACAGGGTAGTAAAAGTACTTCCTCTCTTCAAGAACATTTCATGACTTGTTTACGAGTTCAGCAGGCTAGGCTGGGAATATCTTCTTCCGTTGCTTCGACAACTTCAGCAGCGCCAGCAACTCCTTCTGTAGCACCAGGAGTTCCGGCAACCCCTTCCGTACCTTCGACTCCCTCTCCTTCCTCCACAGGTAAACCTCTTGGTGGTGGAATTAAAACGGTACAAGATTTGAGTCCTACCTGCACTATCCCGGCAGAAAATAAAGGTAAAAGTGAAAGTTCTGGAGTGGCGGGCTGTCCTGCTGGTATGGTCAAGGTTGCTAATTTTTGTGTCGATAGATTTGAAGGAACACTAGTCAACAAAGGTTCAGGAGATCCATGGTCTCCTTATTGCAGTCCGGGAAAAGGAAATGCAATTAATGATTTGAAAGCAGTTTCATTGGCTGGTGTGGTGCCTCAGGGATACATTAGCGGAGATCAAGCTGCTCTCGCTTGCCAGAATGCGGGAAAACATTTGTGCACGCAAAAAGAATGGCTAACTGCGTGTCAAGGTAATACTAATAATAAATTTCCTTACGGAAATGCAGAAGTTCCAACTCAATGTAATTATGGAAGAGCGCATCCTGATGTTAAGACTGCAGAAGCTCCTAATGCTAAGTATGATTTGACCGATCCTCAAGTAAATAAAAATTATGCGCTTAGCATTACTGGAAATTTTGGAAATTGTGCAACTCCCCAAGGAGCTTTTGATATGACGGGAAATCTTCAAGAATGGGTTAATGATGGCAGCGGTGCCAATCATAATCTATTTGGTGGTGGTTATTATGGAGCAACTTTGCAGCAGGTTATTCAACAACCTCTCTCTGGAGTAGGATGCGGTTTCCAAGTAGTAGGCCATCCTTCAAATCATTTTGATTACTCTCTCGGTTTCCGTTGCTGTGCTAACCCCTCCTAATAATCCAACCTAATAACCAAAATGTCATCCATAACTGCTATCAAAGCCAGAGAAATTCTAGACAGTAGAGGTAACCCTACTATAGAAATTGACCTCTTTACAAAACAAACTTGCCAATCTGCAGCAGTTCCTAGTGGAGCTTCTACCGGGAAGCATGAAGCGTTAGAATTACATGACGGAGGAAAGCGCTATTTAGGAAAAGGGGTAGAGAAAGCTATTCGTAATGTAGAACAAAAGATTTCTCCGCTGCTGAAAGGAGTTGATTGTTTTGAGCAACGCAAGATTGATGAAATGATGATCAGAAAAGATGGCACGGAAAATAAAAAAAGATTTGGTGCTAATGCTATCTTAGGTGTTTCTTTAGCCGCGGCCAGGGCAGCCAATGCAGAACAAAAGAAATTTCTCTTTCAATATTTACATAGCTTGGCCGGCGTAAATAGAAAACCAGCTATGCCTAGGCCATTTTTTAATGTTATTAATGGTGGTAAACATGCGGGAAATAAATTAGCCTTCCAAGAATTTATGATTGTCCCAAAAGCAAAGAGTTTTGCAGAGGCCTTGCGCATGGGCAGCGAAGTCTATCATCTGCTCAAGGAAGTGATTGAGAAAAAGTATGGAAAAGAAGCAACCAATGTCGGGGATGAAGGTGGTTTTGCCCCTCCGGTAAAGAGAGCAGAGGAAGTATTGAATCTGTTACTGGAAGCAATACAAAAAGCAGGATATAAAGGAAAAATTGATCTTGCTTTGGATTGCGCTGCTTCAGAATTTTATAAGAATGGGAAATATCATCTTCATACCAAAATGAGCAAGGAAAAATTGTTAAGTTATTACTTGCATCTCATTGAGAAATATTCAATTATTTCGATTGAAGATCCTTTTGAGCAGGAAGATTTTGCCAGCTTTGCAGAATTGCGAAAGAAAAGCGGAATTCAGATTGTAGGAGATGATTTGACGGTCAGTAATGTCGATCGAATTGAGGAAGCAATCAGCGAGGGAAGTTGTAATTGTCTGTTGTTGAAAGTAAATCAAATCGGCACATTAACGGAAGCCTTAGATGCAGTGAAGTTAGCATATGATAATGGATGGAAAGTGATGGTCAGCCACCGCAGTGGGGAAACCGAAGATACTTTTATTGCTGACTTAGCAGTTGCAATTGGCTGCGGGATGATTAAAGCCGGAGCTCCTTGCCGCGGGGAGAGAATTGCTAAATATAATCGCTTATTGAGGATTGAAGAAGTGTTAAGTAGAAAATAATTATCTTTTTATACTAGATAATTCTTAGTGATAAAATGCCTTTAGAAATTCATTTGACAGAAGGACCTTGCGTGATGGGTTTAGATAAAGATAGGATTGGTTTGTATGTAGGCTATTGTTATCGTGAGGCTGAGGAGGGAGAGCCTCTTGTGTGGAGAGTTATTGAAGGTAAAAAAATAGGTACAGTCAGTTCTTACAAGCTTCATATAGGGGAGCACGGCAAGTATCTTGAAGAAGCAGAAATTACCAGGTTTGAATATACTAAAAAAACTACCATGGTTGATTTTTTATTTCAAGGTACGATAGGAAAATTAACCATCTCCAATACAGAAGATATTAGTTCGGATGGATTTGTTCATGGAACTATCGATGAAAAACTGAATCATTCTTACAATTACTTTGGTAATGGGTCGGGAAATCCTTGTGAGTTAGAAGATCTTTATAAGTGATCTAAATTAAATTACATTTTTAAAGTCGTGTTTCTTTTCTATAGTCATGGGGCAAGATTTTTTTTTAGAGCTGTGTAGGCAGCAATATGGAGTTTCACATGAACAGATTTTTCTATCTGCACTTTTGTTTTCAGAGAAATATCTTGGAAAGGTTAAACGGCTAGCAGGAGATTCATTTTTTGAGCATAATATTCGGGTAGCTGAGATACTTGCTGACAGCAAAGTTTCACCTGAAGTAGTAATTGCTGGATTATTGCATGGGGTATTGAAGCATGCTCCTGAAAAAGAAATAGAAGATGCTTTTGGTAAGGAAATTCTGGCTTTGTTAAAAGGTGTAGAAGACATTAAGCTGGTTAAATCTAAAAATACACAATTAGAAGCAGAAGCATTACGGCGAATTTTGCTGACTACTTTTAGAGATGTGCGAGTTATTTTTGTTAAGCTAGCAACGAAGCTGGATAATTTGCGGACGATAGGAGTGCTTGCCGTTCCTGATCAAAAGCGCATTGCTGAGGAAGTGTTAGAAGTGTATGCGCCGCTGGCAAACAGATTAGGCTTGGAAAAAATAAAAAATCCGCTTGAAGATCTGGCGCTGCAGATTCTAAATCCGGAAAAGTCTGCAGAGATCACCAAGTTCTTGGAGCAATCGAAGGAGCAGCGGGAAGCATTAGTTGTAGAAGTTATTGCTTTAGTGAAACAGATCGCTGCTGCTGGTAATGTTGAAGTTCTCAAGATAAAAGGACGTTCTAAACATATTTATAGTATTTACAAAAAAATGACCCAGAGGAAAGTTCCTTTGCAGGAGCAGTATGACTTGTCAGCTATTCGAGTGCTTGTTCCCGAAATTAAAGATTGTTATACTCTGTTAGGATTATTGCACGAAAAATTTGAGCAGGTGGAGGGGAGATTAAAAGATTATATCGCTACCCCTAAACCTAATTTTTATCGCTCATTGCATACTGCCTTAAAATTGCCAAATGGAAAGTTTGTGGAGATACAAATTCGAACGCCAGAGATGGATGAGTTTGCGGAAGAAGGTTTAGCTGCCCACTGGCGGTATAAGGGACTTAAATCGGATCAATTCTTTGAAAAGAAAATTGCCTGGCTCAAAGGAGTGTTAGATTTGCAAAAAGAGGGCAACCAAGAATTTTTAGAAATGGCTAAGGTGGATGTCTTTGGTGACAACATTTATTGTTACACTCCCAAAGGAGCGGTAAAAGAATTGCCAAAGAGCGGTACAATTTTAGATTTTGCGTATTTAGTGCA
>OBEQ010313147.1_pt1 | contig 70555 bp, 75 predicted proteins | sample 1670901 | NCBI WGS metagenome assembly OBEQ01 (sample SAMEA104232315, study PRJEB22302) | groundwater metagenome | biome: forest; feature: aquifer; material: groundwater | place: USA | collected 2011-08-07 | depth 5.4 m
AAACTGCTCCGCACTGTAAGCCGAAGAATGTACCAACTCACTTGAATATTTATTAATGTGGACATCTAAAACAACAGCGCTTGAAAACGCCACTAGGGCAACAATAAGAAGATACTGAAAAGAGGAATCAAACTTCATACATAGTAAACATTGGGTCGCAACATATATATTAACACTAACCTCTATGCAAAGAAATGGTTTATCCACCTTTTCAAATCCCCGATTCGCGGAGCGAATCGGGGATGTTTCCCTGTATTTTTCTATAGTCTAGATACTAATTACTAAGTACCCTTTCTCTTACTTTCTACTCTCAATAATTTCCGTCGCTACGTGATTTGGCACCACTTCATAATGATCAAATTCCATTGTTGAGGATGCACGGCCTTCAGTCATCGAACGAAGAGTCGTGACATAACCGAACATTTCGGCAAGAGGCACTTTGGCCTTGATAACTTTATTCAATCCTCGGTCTTCCATATCGTCAATTTGGCCGCGCTTTGAATTCAAGTGGCCAGAAACATCGCCCATAAATTTCTCGGGCGTCACTATTTCAATGCGCATAATGGGTTCAAGAAGAACCGGTTTGGCGCGTTTGGCAGCTTCTTGAAAGGCTTGGGAGCCGGCAATTTTATAAGCAATTTCTGAAGAGTCTACATCGTGGTAGGATCCGTAGGTCAATTCACATGAGACATCCACCATCTTGAAACCTGCAACCACGCCGCGATCCATTGCCTCTTTGACGCCTTTTTCAACAGCCGGAATAAACTCTAGAGGAATGACGCCACCCTTGATGGAATTGACGAATTCAAAATGGTCTTCGCGAGAAACATTTTTCGGGATTTTTTCACCTTCAACAAGCGGTTCAAGTGGTTTGATGTTGAGTTTAACGTGACCGTACTGACCTTTGCCTCCAGACTGCTTAATATATTTATGTTCTGCCTCCGCCGTGCCAAGAATTGTCTCTTTATAAGCCACTTGGGGCTTGCCAACATTGGCTTCGACAGAAAATTCTCGCTTCATGCGATCAACGATAATATCGAGGTGCAATTCTCCCATGCCCATGATGACGGTCTCTCCTGTTTCTGCATCTGATTTAATTCTAAATGTCGGATCTTCATCGGCAAGACGCTTCATGGCCATGCCCATCTTTTCCTGATCAGCTTTTGTTTTCGGTTCAATGCGAAGTGAGATAACTGGTTCTGGCACAATAATAGGATCGAGGATAATTGGACTATTTTCATCACAAAGCGTATGACTCGTTTTAGCATCTTTCAGTCCCACTGCCGCTGCAATTTCTCCGGCAAATACTTTTTTCACTTCTTCACGTTTATTGGCTTGCAGACGGACAATACGCGAGAGACGCTCGCGGTTTCCGGTATTAGCATTAAAGACATACGAGCCAGATTCCAGAGATCCTGAATAGACACGGAAGAATGAAAGCTGGCCAACGAATGGATCGCTTTGCAGTTTAAAAACCAATGCGGAAAAAGGAGCAGAGTCAGACGTTTCTCGATGCATTTCAAGACCAGTTTTTGGATCAACCCCGCGAACCGGAGGAACGTCGAGTGGCGACGGCAAATAATCAACCACTGCATCAAGCACCAGTTGCACTCCTTTATTTTTCAAAGCGGTGCCGGTAAAAACTGGAAAAAATTTGTTAGCAATAGTCGCTTTGCGGATAACGGCTTTCAGTTCTTCTACTGTAAATTCTTTGCCTTCAAGATACCTTGTCATCATGGCATCATCATGCTCAACAGCTTTTTCGATAAGTTCGTGGCGATATTTTTTTACCTCTTCAATATATTCAGCTGGAATTTCTTTTTCAATGACGTTGATGCCTTTCTCCCCTTCAAAGTAGTAAGCTTTCATTTTCAAAAGATCGATAACGCCCTGAAAATTTTCCTCTGCACCCATGGGAATTTGCATCCGGACGGCATTTTTATTCAATCGATCGAGGATTGACTTGAAAGAAAAATCGAATGAGGCGCCCATGCGATCGAGTTTATTGATAAAACAAATACGAGGCACGTTGCCATCATCAGCATAACGCCAGTTGGTTTCTGATTGCGGTTCAACACCGGCAACACCGTCGAAAACTACCACGGCGCCGTCGAGCACGCGCAAAGATCGCTTCACTTCAATGGTGAAATCGATGTGCCCGGGAGTATCAATAATATTGAAACGATGTTTCAAGGATGTATCATCCTTCGGCATGTATGTCGGATTCCAGAAACAAGTAATGGCCGCGGCGGTGATAGTAATGCCTCTTTCTCGCTCCTGTTCCATCCAATCAGTGGTGGTTTCACCTTCGTGCACCTCGCCGATCTTATGAATCATGCCGGTATAATAGAGAATACGCTCAGACGTGGTGGTCTTTCCTGCATCAATATGGGCAATGATCCCAAAATTTCTTACCTTCTCTAATGGATAATCTCGTTGCATACACATCTCGACACAAATCCACGAATGAACGCGAATGACACGAATGGGAAAAATGTATCCGGGTCTTTCTTTATTCGCGTCATTCGCTCTTTATTCGTAATTGGTGTCGTGTTAAACAAAAAAGGGCCGAAGCCAAATTTAATAGATACTAGAGTACCGCAAAAGGGCGAAAAAAGCAAAATTAGCGCTTTAAGCCAAGTTTAGTGCTCACAATTCTCATTTTATCTTCCAAAATTTCAATTCGACGTTCGTGGGTACTCATATGAAACTCGATACGATCAAACCGATCGGTGAGACGCTTTTCTACAGCATGAAGTTCAGCTTCTCCTCTAGAAAAACCTTTTTCTACCATAACCGCCAAATCTTCAATTTTTTCATCAATTGTTTTCTTCTTTCCAGACATTTGATACAGTATACCATATGATTATAGTCAAAAAGAAACAAAACGATCCATCTGAAATCTTTTGGTCATTTGGCATTATTAACGGCCGACTTGCTGAATTTTTCTTTCGAAACCTGAAAAATAAAAGTCAAATACAAGGGCATGGTTATGTTAAACGCTCCAAATACAAAACCAAAAGAGAACAAAAGATAATCGATGAAGATACCAAAAAATATCACTTCACTTATTGCAACGAAAAGTACCGGCGAATGAAAATTCAACCTTGATGTTTTTATATCTTTTCAAATAAAAAAATCGCCCGAGGTTTTACGCTCGGGCGGGTGTCGTTGTAGCAGTACTCAAACCGAGTAACGACTAAGATCGGTTGAGGCCCTTGTCCCACGAAGGGCAGAAACAAAGAAACGAGAACACGGAAATAGAAGTAGAAAGAGAAACGGGTACACAGGAACAAGAATGAACAGTTTTTTGTGTTTTTTACACAAGGTGATCTGTGAAGTTTTTCACCACAGCCTACAATGACTTTACACCCTGGGACCTTTTTGTCAATTAAAAATTCTGATTTTCTTGAGGTTCGGCCTTGATGGAAATACTTTTCTATACACCCGAAGTATTTCTCGCTCCCCGCGCTCTTTTTACCAATTCATCTCGAAGCAACTCCGCATCATGACTTGATACGCCGAGCAATTTTCCTTCTGCATTAGTACCGCCAGCCGCAAGACCTCGATAGACAACAGCACTTGATCCGGCTGTTTGAATTTGTAAATCAGACAAACCAAGAAGGCGAGCAAACACACCTCGGTATATATCAACATTCTGAATTCGTTCATAAGGAATCGATACATAGCGCTTCCAGATAATCCCCGATTCTTTGCGAAAACAATCCTCTCGTAATTCGTACTTATAATATTTGTAGGTGAGCTTAGCGATAATGAAACTCACAAGGGCGGTAACTGCCAAAAATCCAATGATCGATCCCACAATAAGAACTGAGGATACTTCTTCGGTGAAAAGCGAACTTATGCCTCCCAAGCCAATCCAGATAAGCAAAAACAAAACGACAAAAAAATTATTTATGAAAAAAAGCCACACTGCTTTTGGATCAAGTTGTTTCATTTTTTTAAATTATTAATTATTTAGAGTTTTTTGTAGAGGTTTAGCCTCCCTGCAACTGGGCTTTTCTTCTGCATTTAACCACAAGAGCGAGAATACTTTTTTGAAAGGCCTTGGAAGGAGCGCCGGCGACGGACAGAGAAAATTTCTAGCAGGAAATTTTCGTGCCTTTCAAAAAACGTATTTGAGTGGTCTACCATGCGAAATGGGCAAAGGCTTTGTTAGCTTCCGCCATCTTGTGAACATTCTCGCGCTTCTTCACTGCTTCGCCTTCATTTTTTGAAGCGGCAATAATTTCGTCAGCAAGTTTGATGTGCATCGGCTTACCCTTTTTTGAACGAGCCGCTTCAATAATCCATTTTATAGAAAGGGCATTGCGGCGATCTGGCCGAACTTCAACCGGCACCTGATAGTTGGCGCCTCCAACACGGCGCGAGCGCACCTCAACGTTTGGAGCGGTATTTTTTAGTGCTGTATCAAAAATTTCAATAGGGTTCTCAACTTTAGCTTTTTCTTTAATGATAGTCATGGCGCCGTAGACAATTTTTCGCGCGGTATTTTTCTTACCTTCTTCCATTATATAGTTAATAAGCTTCGCTACTTTTGCGGAGTTATAGGTTGATTCCGGTCCAACAATATTTCGATTTTTTGCTTTTCTACGCATTTTTTATCTCGACACCAATACACGAATGGGAACTTCCTGTTTTTTCTTTATTAGTGTCATTCGCTCTTTATTCGTAATTCGTGTCGTGTTAGCCCTTCTTAGGGCGCTTCGCTCCATACTGGCTTCTCCCTTTCATTCGTTTCTCGACGCCACCAGCATCAAGCACTCCGCGGACAATTTGATAGCGAAGACCGACATCTTTCACACGGCCGCCGCGGAGCATAACCACTGCATGCTCCTGCAAATTATGTCCCATACCTGGAATATAGGCAGTAACTTCCATACCATTGGTGAGTCTGACCCTGGCAATCTTTCGAATAGCCGAGTTTGGTTTTTTAGGAGTTTTGGTAGTTACTTTAATGCAGACACCTCGTTTAAATGGAGCGGGCAGAAAGTTTGGGCGGTTTTTGAGTGTATTGAAAGAACGGCGAAGAGCCACGGACTTTGGCTTCCGGACCAATTTTACTCTTTTTCGTTTTACTAATTGGTTTAGGGTGGGCATGGTTGATTTTCTTCACGAACGGGCAGTGAGTGATAGAAAATCACCACCCCGTAGTGAATCCGCAGCGGATCTACTACGGGGTTAACGAAATATACTCGCTTTCCGCTCGTTATTTCGTACAACTCTAATATACTCCCCCGCAAAAAGCAAATTAATGACTAGATTAAAAGGATATACCGGTAATCAGACGGAAAACCACATCAATGATCGGTGAAATAAAGTTCCAAAGAAAAAATGCAAACAGGATAACCAAAAAGAAACCGTACCGTTCAAGGGCAATCCGCACGTTACGCATATAATACGGCAGAAAAGAGAAAAGAATTTTCGAACCATCAAGTGGCGGAATGGGTACTAAATTGAAAATTGCCAGCACTATATTAATGAATACCACAGAAGCGAAAATAGAAACAAGTGTCGAAGAAAATAAACTGTAGCCGATGCCTACTCTCACCAAAATACCGAAAACACAAGCTAAAATGAGATTTGAAACGGGACCAGCTGCAGCCACAATCGCATCTCCCCATTTTTGATTGCGCAAGTTGTATGGATTGTACGGAACCGGTTTTGCCCAACCAAATACGAAACCAGCGTGCGTCACCACGAGAAGAATTGGCAGTATAACAGAACCGAATGGATCAAGGTGTTTTAAAGGATTGAGCGTCAGCCGGCCTTCGAGCTTTGCCGTTTCATCCCCCAAATACAACGCAGCCATACCATGCGAGACTTCATGGATGACAACAGACATAATAAGCACGATAACGCCAAAAAAGGTATCAAATGACATATATTGCTAATATTTGCTTTTATGATAGCATGTGGAAACTTAAAACTGAAAGCGAAAAACGCAAAAGTGTAAGTCAAAATAGAAAAGTAACAATCTTTTAGTTTTGCCATTTTCGCTTTTAGCCGCCATTATTATGTCTCGTATTTGCCCCATAACTAAAAAAGGAGGACTGACTGGCGGCGGTTATTCAAACCGTACGCGTGCTACTCAATTCAATCCGACTGGTATGGTCCGGAAATATGTTAACCTGCAAAAAAAGAGAATTTATATTCCCGAGCTCAAAAAAACAATGATTCTCCATCTTTCAACCAAAGCAATTAAGACAATCAATAAGAACGGGGCTTTTGCGACACTCAAAAAAGCAGGGTTGATTTAAGAAGCGGTTAGGTAAAAAAGCGTTTAGCGTTTAGAAAAAACCAATGTTGATAAAGAAAAGTCTGCAAACGTGGTCTAGCTTTTCAAATAAAATCACCTGAGTGTAGGGCGGTTTTTCTATTTCTTGATAAAGCCGCCCTTTCCAAAGGGCGGCTTTATCTTTAACTCCTAAAAAATGATCGTAAAAGCAATAACCACTCGAATTTTTAAAGAGGGTGAAAACATATTCGGCTTCATTACACACAATATTCAAAAAATAAAAAACGGCTCTATTCTAATCATCACATCAAAAATTATCGCTTTGTCAGAAAAACGGACTGCGGTCATAGAAAATAGTAAAACTAAAGAAAAATTAATAAAAAAAGAGAGTGAGTGGGCAAAGAAGACAAAATACTGCTGGCTCACAGTAAAAGACAACATGGTTATGGCATCCGCTGGCATTGACGCATCAAACGGTAACGGAAAGTTAATTTTATTGCCAAAAGACAGTTTCAAAACCGCACATTTTCTTAGAAGGCAATTAAAACGATTCTACAAAATTAATAATCTTGGGATCATCGTTACAGACAGTCGAAGCCTGCCTTTGCGCGCAGGCGTTACCGGTATCGCACTCGGTTATTCAGGATTTACAGGCATTCGAGACTACAGAGGCAAACCGGATATTTTCGGAAGAAAATTCCATTTTTCCCGCACGAATATAGTAGACGGTTTGGCAACTGCAGCCGTCTTGTGTATGGGCGAAGGAGACGAACGCCGTCCACTCTGCGTTATAGACGAAGCTCCTGTTGTATTTACGAAAAAAACAAATCGAAAGGAACTATATATTGATATCAAAAACGATATGTACAAACCGTTTTTCCTTAAGTCAAAATAACCGCAAACACATTTTCTTGCGTCTCGAAAAAATTTCTGATACCTTACATACAGTTCGAACAAAAAAAGGAGGAAGTGTGCAAAAGAAAGATCAAATACTAGCAACCCTTCACGTTTTAAATTTCATTTCTATCGTTACCCTCATGGCTGGAGGCATCGCGATGCTGGCAACGCCATTTGGCAAACCTTTATTTTCGACTGGTCTCGAAATGTTCTGCTACAGCGCTGTTTCATTGATCTGCCTAAAAATGATAGTTAGAGCAATCGAAGAAAGAATGGAAGCAGAGGAAAGACTTGAAACTACCCGAGAAAACAGTGACGCAGGAGATGCACTGTCTCGATGGAGACTGGAAAACCTAGACAAAGACTTTTCTGACCCCATCGGCCGCGCGCTCCTTCTGAATCAGATTGAAAAGCGAAAACGTTTTCTCAAAACTCATTCTTATATCGAGGATGCGGAATCACATCTCAAATACCTTGAAAACTTGCTTCGCTAGCTAACCTGTCCCCACGAAAGCAGATTGAACATCTGTTTTTTTTCATGCACTATATATAGATGAAATCGGTAAGCAAAAAAATTGGAGTGGGGTTCGGAGTACTGATGCTTCGAAACGGCAAAGTGCTATTAGGCAAACGTCATAGTGACCCGAAAAAAGCCGACAGTGAACTGCATGGCGAGGGCAGTTGGACCATGCCCGGTGGTAAACTTGAATTTGGGGAAACATTTGAAGACGGAGCAGTAAGAGAAGTTCTTGAAGAGACCGGTATCAAAATCAGAAAAACTGATCTTTCCTTTATCAGTGTAAGCAACGATATTGTGGAGGATGCCCATTTTGTCACCATCGGTTTTTTATGCACCCGCTCAAAAGGAGATGCAAGCGTTTTAGAACCAAACGAAATTACTGAGTGGGGCTGGTTTTCACTTGACGCCCTTCCCTCCCCGCTCTTTTTTCCAAGCAAAAAAATCTTTGATAATTACACGACCGACGTTTTCTACCAAATTTAATGGTACTTGGTCTGAATTTCTATTTTCTTTCCATCAGATTTCATAATAATAGTGCCCATAAGATCAGTGCGATACACGGATACGCCATATTTTTCTAGCGTATCAAGCGTTTCTTTATGTGGATGGCCATATTTATTATTCTTGCCATCAGAAATAACAGCCACTTCGGGACTGACCGCTGCCACAAATTCTTCAGCAGTTGAGGTACGTGAGCCGTGATGCCCCACTTTCAACACTTCACAGTCAAGGTTCAAACCATCAAGACCAACAAGATACCGTTCATCGAGCGCCGGCGCATCGCCCGTGAAAATGAAGCAAGTATCTCCGTATGTCAGCTTGCCGAGAATTGATCCGTCATTGGTTTTAAAATTCGAAACATCGCGATCCGGAAAAAGAACTTCAAAATCAGTTTTTTCATCAAGTTTAATGTGCATGCCGCGACGAGCAATTATTTTTGTTGCATTTTCATTTTCAATGGCCTTCTCAAGTTCCGCATATATATGAGAATCGGATTTTGTGCCGGGTTCAATGACACGACTCACCTCCATAGTATTTAAAATATCCATAAAACCGGCAATGTGGTCTTTATCGGGATTGGAAACCATTAAAATATCGACTGAGTGATCGTAAAACGGCATTACCGTACCAAGCTCCTCCAATATTTTGGCGCTCGGCCCTCCATCAATAATCATTTGATTGCCGTTTGGCGCTTCAATATATATACCGTCGCCTTGGCCAATATCTAAAAAAGCGACAGTAAGATAGCCCCTGCCCTCTTCAAGCGACGCTCTGAACCAGACAAAAACATTTGCGCTGATGAGAAAAAGTAAAAGAAAAAGCCGAATATTTTTTCTTAAAGTTTCCATTCAAAAAGTATAGCACCTCCCTTCACGAGTACTTAAGCAAGTGGCGATACAATAGAAGAGTACGGTATACTATTCATACTTATTCACTAATCTATTCAATATGAACACATTCACTGAACAAAAATTTTCAATTCCCGAGCTCAAGGGAATTTCCAAAAAAAATATCGACGAACACTTGAAACTCTATGCGGGCTATGTGAAACATGCCAACCTGGTGCTCGAAAAAATTGAGGAATTAAAAAAGGACGCAGAAAAAAATGCCTACGCACTCGGCGAGGTCATGAGGCGATTTGGTTTCGAATTTAACGGCATGAGAAATCACGAGGTGTATTTTAAGAGTTTGGAAAATGGTCCAACCTCGCTCACCACAAACAGCGCCTTACAAAAAGCACTTGAAGAAAAGTGGGGATCGTTTGATCTTTGGCTTGCCGAATTCAAAGCAATTTCCCTCACCCGCGGTATCGGCTGGGCAATGCTCTACTACGACAAAGAAAGCGGAGCGCTCCTTCACGCATGGATTGATGAACAACATTTAGGCCAGCTCCAAAACTGCGCTCTTATTCTCGGCCTTGATATGTGGGAACACTCATACGTTGCTGATTATCAACCCTCGGGCAAGAAAAACTACATTGAAGATTTTTTTACAAATATAAACTGGGGTGTAATCGAAAACAATTACCAACACGCAAAAAGATAAAGACCATCACCAGAGCTTAGACAGAGAGGTTCTGCCAGGTAAATGCTTTTTTCGCGCGACCGCGCGAAAAAAGCATTTTTTAATTTTTAGCTGTTGCTTTTTGCAACCTCATATATATCACAAAAAATACGGCATACGCGAGAATCATCATCCACCACGGAAATGCCGGCACGCTAAAAGCAGAGAATGGAAAATGAGAAAATAATTTCACGACAGAAAGTTCACTGAATGTAAAAAGATAGGTGACAAATGCAAACGGCGAAGCGAAGAGCGGCGAAAACATAGCAATAAAACCAGTAATAAAGCCAACTAACATGGTAACTGGAATAAAGGGCAGAATAAGTATGTTTGAAAAAAGAGCAATGAGAGAAAACACGCCGATCTTGTAGAGAATGAGCGGCAAAACAGTAATCTGGGTAGAAATAGTGGAAACAGCAATCTCGCGCACTTTAGGAAATTTCGCGAGAAATGAAACGTAGGGTTCAATAAGTGGCGAGACATAAATGAGAGCGAGCGTTGCAAGAAAACTTAACTGAAATGACGTATCAAAAATTAAACTTTTTGGAGTGACCACGACCATCACTGTAGCGGCAATGAGTAACGCCCGCTTAACACCGTACGTTCTGCCTGTCGCTTTAGCGAGAATGACGATGAGAGCCATGATCACAGCTCGAATAACTGTTGCAGTGCCCCCAGCCATGATACCGAAAAGAATAATGGCAAAGGCACTTGCTGAAAAAAGAAAACGGCGAGAAAAAATTTTAAGGTAAGAAAGTATTTTTTGGATAAATTCCGCGACAATAGTGATGTTGTACCCCGAAAGCACTACCACGTGAATCAATCCGACATCTCTGAAGCGTGTGAGCCACTCGCGGGAAAGTGAATGTTTCGCGCCAACAATAAGACCGGCAAGAAATGAGGCATAGGGTTCCGGCACAGTTCGGGTGAGTCCCTGAATAAATTTTTGTTTGACCGAAAGCAGTGCTCCGACGAGCGAAAGATGAGCATCACCAATTTTTTTAATATCTGGCCGCAAGAGTAAAGCAACAGTGTCATTTTGGGCAAGGTAGGATTCATAATCAAAAATTCTGCCACCGCCTGTATCAAATGATCCTGGTTTTTGAATAACCCCGCTCATTTCTACTTTTTCGCCATACTGAAATTCTGGATATCGTTCTGCAATAACAAGTACTTTCTCTTTGAGATTTTCCCCTTCAACTTGTTCAGTTGTGACAAAGAGATGAGTATTGTCTTGTCGCACGTCGGGTTCGTCTGAAATAAAACCGGAAATGCTCACTTTCTTCCCCGTGAAGGAGAGCACCTCACGGACAAGATGATCAGATTGTCTGTATCGTAAAACTCCTACTGAAAAACCAAGAAAAAATATGCCAATAAAAAACAGAAGACCGACACGACCGCTTTTTTTCTGAAAAAAAGCGGTCGTGATTAAAACAAAACCCACAGAAGAAAATAGGACAATAACAAAGAAAGGAACAACGACAAACGAAGAAAGTGCTATACCAAGAAGAAATGAAACACAGAGTATTTCAAATGCCGTTCCGGTTTTCATGAAATCATAAACTCCACTCTTTAATAATTTCTTTTTCTTCTTCCGCACTCATGGCTTTTTTAAATCGAGCTCCACTTTTTCCTTTTACTCTTTTTTCGCACTCTGCCCAGTTTGTGTGCTTTACAAGTACGCCATCAAGAAGACTTAGATATGAATATCCTTTGCCTTCGCGTCTTTTCTTTTTTTCTTTTTTTTCGGACGTGTTGATGTCTAAAATATTTTTAATCGGATAATCAGCAAGGTTTCCGTTAAATAAGGAAATCTTTTTTTTGTCCGCGAAAGCTGTCGCAATTTCATCACATCGCTCATTCCCCACCGCTCCGGCATGACCGGCAACATATATCCATTCTATTCCTTTGCTCTTAACAAGAGCGGCGAGTTTCTGCCACAAATCTTTATTTTCTACTGGCTTCTTTGTGGAAGTTTTCCAGTCATTTTTAATCCAACTCTCGAGCCACTTGGTAATGCCGTTTATGAGATAGGAAGAGTCAGTGTAGAGAAGAAGGATGTAGGGTGTAGGGTGTAGGGTTAAGTCAATACAAGATAAAGCTCCGATGGCGGCCGTGAGTTCCATGCGATTGTTCGTAGTGTGATTTTCTTTGCCTCCCAATTCTTGAATCGTGAATCCTGCTTCGTGCTTCTCCTCATTTTTCCGCTTCGGAAAAATGAGGACGGCTCCCCATCCCCCCGGTCCTGGGTTGCCACGCGAGGCACCATCAGTAAAGATACTAATAGAATCAGAATTCATGAAACAAAAATTATGAATCCCGTTAGAAGGACTAAACAACAATACTTCTACAAGACTCTGCTAATAATTCAATAATATTCCCACAAAAATTATTTTTTTCTTAAAACTTCTAACGGGATGAATATAGATAAGAAACAGTATACCAAAAAAATACCCAGAACAGGTTGCTGTTCTGGGCTTCCCTCTAACCTTATCTCACAAGCCTGACGGGACTAGTAATCCCCAACAAGCTTTCGAAAATACGAGAGAAATTTTCGGAGACTTCTGTTTAATACTCCCACTGGCCGGAAGACGCCGGATACGCATTCAAGGAATCCTTTTTTATAAACCCATTTATATGGGCCGAAGATCAGCAAAGGACGTCACGAGGATACGCACTAAAAGAAAAGGAATGGGAGGAGCCTAGCACTGCTTTAATTACAAACGCTCGAAGAACTAGAAACAAGTTGAGCGAGATTAAAGCTTCCAACATGAACTGTGTGTCGAAACCCCCAAGCTAGGAGAGGGGCACAAGCAGTTCATACTCTAAACTTTATCACTGTTCTATAAAATGTCAACAATTCGGAGGCGCAATTCGGGAAAACCACGAAAAACAGACTTCTCGAGTGAAGCAACCATATCAATTCGCTCCCCCGCTTTCAATTTTTCGCCAAAATCATCGGGCTTCATAAAAAACCCAATCGCGGGAACCGCTGTAAATCCATCTTCATCGGTAAGCGTAAGCTCTGTATGATTTCCTTCCTTGCCAAAAGCTTTCACTTTTTTTAAAAGGGCTTGTTCAAATAAAAATAACGGCTTCGGATTCCCTACTCCAAATGGAGCGAGTTTTTCAACATGACGATACAAGTCCCAGCCAACTTCATGAACAGAAAGTCTCTTGTCAGCAAAATATATTTCCTCTTTTCTTTGGGCGACAAGTTCTCCGTAGGCTCGTTCTATTTCACTTTCAAGCTTTTCGATAGAATCAATGGTAAGCGTAAAACCGCCCGACATGCGATGACCGCCGAATTGTTCAAAAATACCCCTGGTTTCTCCCATAAGTTCAAGAAGATTGACTGATCCATCTGATCGGCATGATCCCTTAAGAACTTTGTCTCCTTCTCGGCCCCACAAAAAAACCGGACAATTATGCTCTTCCACAAACGTATTTGCTGCAAGCCCAAGAAGCGCCGGTTTCCATTTTGGATTGCCCATTACAATAACACTCGGCACTCGTTCGCGATGCCGCTCTCGAACAGCGTGGCGCATTTCTTTAACCATAGACGCAACTGTTCCTTTTCGCTCTTCATTAAGTTTAACGAGATACTGGGCAAGTGTCCCCGCTTCAGTCTCATCAGTGGTGCTTAAAAGCCGAAAAGCATCCATAGGATGCCCCATGCGCGAAGCGGCATTGATACGCGGTGAAATAGTAAAGCCAATATCATCTTCAGTAATGAATGACTGATTAATTTTCGTGACGGAAAATAATTTACGCAGGCCAATGCGTGGCGTCTTTTTCAAAACAGTTAAGCCGTAATGGGCATAGACGCGATTTTCACCGACAAGCGGCACCATGTCGGAAAGAGTGGCGAGGCCGACAAGGTCTAAGAGCCACTTTTCCCATCCGGTAGGGGAAGCGTTTAGCTTATAGGGTGTAGGGTTTAGAAAAGAAGGATCGGAAAAACGGAGACAGAGAGCTTGGATAAGTTTGAAAGCAACGCCGGAGCCGCAGAGATTTTTGTCTGGGTATAAACAATCTTTTTGCTTAGAATCAAGAATGGTAAATGCCGGAGGCAAAACAGCCCCCGGTTCATGGTGGTCTGTGACAATAACATTCATGCCAAGCTTCTCGGCCTCTTCTATTTCTTTTACATCCGCAATACCGCAATCGGCTGTAATGAGAAGGGTTGCGCCGCCTTTCGAGAGACTCTTCATTGCCTCACTATTGAGGCCAAAACCTTCCGTGTGCCGATGTGGAATATAATTTTCAAAATTATGGTAGCCGATTTTCTTGAAAAAATCGTGAAGAATGACGCCCGCCGGAATGCCGTCACAATCGTAATCGCTGTAAATGGCAATTTTTTCATTTTTTTCGATTGCTTCAAAAATACGATTGACTGTCTTCTCCATATTTTTCATGAGAAAAGGATCGTGAACACCGCTCACATAATCAGGATTTAAAAACACTTCCGCCTGTTTTCCACCTTCAATTCCGCGATGAAAAAGCAAATGGGAAACGAGAGGTGAATAATTTTTTAAATTGTCTCTCGCTTCCAGAGAAATTTCATTCCGCACATGGTATCGCTTCATAAAAACATTCTACCATAGCGGCATTATGGAGTGAGAGCGAGCTCCGGCTGAAAATCTTCATTCAAATTAATCGGCCGAAGTTTCAGGGTTTTAATTTTCTTGCCAACAACAGTGACATCAAAAAGAGCACCGGTCATGGTTTCTTTTGAAAAACTTTGATCAAAAATGAAGTTCCCCAAACTATAGACAATATAGCCGCGGCCATAGGCTTCAAGCGGTTCGATTACATGAGGATGATGCCCCACAATTAAATCGGCGCCGGCATCAATGAGAGAATGTGCTATCTGCTCTTGAAAGCTATTGTGTTCGAGCTCGTATTCACTTCCGAAATGCAGTGAGACAATAACAAGATCGGAAAGGCTCCGTGCCGCCCTTACTTCTTCTGATAATTTTTCTACATCAATAACAGCAATGCCGGGGGTACTCGTGCCTGCTTCAAGATACCCTCTGCCAAATTGGCTTGCTCCGATAAGAGCAATGCGAAGGCCTTTGACTTCAGTAACGCGAGGTGTAAAAGCTTCAATACTATTTCCGCCGCCGCCGACAATTATAATATTTTGAGCAGTCAGCCGATTAAAGGTGTCGGCCATCGCTTCGCGTCCCCAGTCGCCGATATGATTATTGGCAACAGAAACTGCATCAAAACCGGCATTTTTAACTGCCGAAACAGTTTGGGGATCCATTCGAAAAGAATAAATCGAACCGACATTTCTGCCGACATCTGAAACTGGCCCCTCCAGGTTTGCAAACAGAAAATCAAAACCCTCAAAATCCGATTTTATCTTGGCAAAAGGAAAATTATAGTCGCCATCGCCAACTTCTCTAATTTTCTTTTTCACCTCCCTGTCCATCATAATGTCGCCAACAAAACCGAGCCTGACCGTTTGCTCTCTCTCGCCAGCCGAAAAAACATCGGCCACAAAATTTTTAACCTCGAGCCGCGACGGCTGAAAGGCAATAAGCGCCGCACCGCCGGCCAACCCCGAGAGAATAAAAATGACAGCCAAAAAACGCATGCTCTATTATAGCAAGAAGATTTTCAGCCGATAGCTGGCTGGCTTAGTGAAAATACGTTATGATTTTACTATGGAAAATTGTATTTTTTGCAAAATCGTACGAGGAGAAGTACCGGCAGAAAAAGTCTATGAGGACAATAATTTTTTGGCATTTTTGGATATCAGGCCGCTCTCGCCCGGCCATACGCTTGTAATTCCAAAAAAACATTATCGGTGGGTTTGGGATGTAGAAAATACTGGCGACTATTTCGAAATCGCTAAAAAAATTGCCAAGGCCCAAATGAAAGCATTTGATACTGATTTTATTCTCTCCAAAATTGTCGGCGATGAAGTGCCCCACGCCCACATCTGGATTTTCCCCAACGACAAAGTCAAAGGAAATAAAAATGATTTGCCAGGAAACGCCGAAAAAATTCGCGTCCACTTCAAATAAAAAAAGCGAGGTAGCGAACCTCGCTTTTTGCTACCGTTTTAATGACGAAAAGTAGCATCATCAACAGCAAACAGTAGAACCGGCCCGGCAAATGGTGGATTACTCTTCCGAAGAAGAAGACTGAAGTAATTTGTGCCAATCTTTTTGTCTCCATCAAAGGCAGCCACTTCTACGACATTTGTCATTTCTTGTCGGACAGTAATGGACCTATTATAGCGTTCTCCGGGAACCACATTGGTGCTCCATACTTTTCCAAGGCTAGAAAGTACCAGGCGATGAGAAGTATGGTTAAGGAAACAAATGAGAGTTGCCGGATCCTTCCACTGCTTTTGAGAAATGGGGCGACTCGAAACTTCTTCCTCATCGGGTGATAGTCCAACACAACCGAGGGAGAGAGCTGTGAGAGCAGTAAGAACCGTAATTTTCGTTTTTTTCATTTATCCTCCATATTTGGGTTAGACAGTCTGGAGAGGATCCTAGCGTGAACCAAAGGCTAACGCAAGAATCATCAATGATTATTTCTGATATACTGTTTTGAAATTCAATGCACACACCTTCTCTACAGTCAGAAAAAAACTACATTGTCGATTATGCCTACGGCTTTCATGCCAACACGTGCGAAGTTGATTACGTCTGCCGCCTGCGGTGCTTGGCAGCGCTTCGCGCTCTCAAAAACTATCCAAACGCTCATATCGTCCTTGGAGCGGGCATGAAAGAATCAACGGGCGACTGCGGCCCGCTTTCAAAAATTATGGCGAATTTCCTGCTCGAACACGGAGTTACGAGAGAAAAAATTTTAGAAAATCCAAACGGCAACAACACCCTAAGCGAAACAGAAGCGGCTTATGCAATTATTAAAAAACGCGGCGGCGGAAAAGTGATTTGCACTACCTCACGTTTCCATGCAACACGCGTCTGGCTCATTTGGTTTTTTAGATTCGGCATTGGGCCAGAACTTTTTATCTCCGAACTTAAACCCCAGCAGTCAGAATATTTTAAGGAAATTGGGAAAGTTCCACGTGATATTATTCGATCTATATTTCACAGAATAAAGAAGTATTGACTCCGAGGCATGACGAACCCCGGAGTCGCGCTCGAAGACTCGCTCTATACCCGTAGCAAGCTACGGGGTATTCTTTCTTTTCTGCACTCTGCTCGGAAGAGAAAGTAAGAACTTTCTCTTCACTCGCTCCGTTTGAAAATAAGACAGGTATGAAAATGCCCCGCGATGTCTGACATCGCGGGGCGACTTGCAATTGAATCACTTAATGAGGCAAAAGTGCCTGAACCCATTTCGGCCAGTGGAGAATCTTCCACTCGAGTTGAATTTTGTCAAACTGATCTTTGCTTTCGCATAACTCAGAACACTCGAGGGCTTCGCAGTGCAAATCTCTTGCCATTTCAATATGCCCCAGCTTGTAGTGTAAACCAAAAGCTCGACGCAATACTCGGCAAAACTGTCTGCGCGCATGTAAAACGTCTGGCTCCCCCTCTACAGATTGTCTATAAGTAAGAACCAATAACAACCCTTCCTCACTTTCACACTCTTTCCCCAAAAGGAAATTTCCTTCAGCAATTCCCATTATCATGAGCGCAACACTGTGAGCCGGCACATGCGACTTATCCAGCCCTGCATACAAAAACTTCATGGCTGTTTTTGGGTCAGCTCGGAGCCAAAGCCACCTTCGCAAGAGAATGGTGCCAATGATGTCGCATTGACCATGCGATAAAGCACTCAAAAATTTGTCCCCTTCATGAATCTTGCCGAGCAGTCTCGCATAACGCTTCGCTTGACGAAATTCCAAAAATGCTTGGAGAGGATGACTCCTCAGGAGCGAGCTGTAGTGAGAATAGCAAGCGGTCGCGTACAAAACATAAGCCTCAATTGATTTATTCTGACGTTCAAGCGCACGGGCTTGTTCCAGTTGTTCTTGGAATCCCTCTGGATTCCCCTGCCAGACTTTTTCACTTGTCGAGATATTCACTGTTATCCTTTCTCAAAACGGTGTTTACTGTCTGACTTTACATTAACATACAATCGACAAAAAGACAACATACGTTATTTTTTAGCTCAAAAAATAACGTATGTTGTCTTTTTAGTAATTCTCCAATTTCTATTTATTTCTCAATTTCGCACTCTCTTCGAGCGCTTTTATTCCTACTAACGTCTCATTCGCCAGAAATTCGAGCATTGCCCCGCCGCCCGTTGAAACAAAAGAAAACTTTTCAAGAAGTCCGAGCTTCATAACAACCGCAAGTGTGTCCCCGCCCCCGAGGACTGATCGTGAACGTGAAGAGGCAATCAGTTTTGCAAGTTCTTCGGTTCCTTTTGAAAATCCCTTTTCATAATTACCAAGCGGTCCATTCCATACTATAAATGCAGACTGGGAAATAAGTTTTTCAAGCTCCTTAAGAGTCTCTGGCCCTGCATCAACAATCAAATCATTTTTTCCCACCCCTTCAGATTTTTTTACGGTTGATGCCCCATCATTTGAAACAAGCACATCGTGAGGAAAAGAAAGTTTCTGATTTTCTAAAAAATCTTTGAGGTCTAGCTTTTCTTTTGAAACTAAAGAAGTACCGGTTTCAAAACCTTTTGCCTTAAAAAAATCGTTAGCGAGGGCACCGCCGATAAAACAATAATCGGCCAGTTTTAAAAATTTTTCCACGAGGGGCATTTTAGTTTCAAATTTTGCCCCACCGAGAATAAAAAGAAATGGGCGAGGAGGATTGAAACTTTCTGACAAGTGCCGCACTTCTTCCTCAAACAAGAATCCTGCGTAGGAGGGCAAAAATTTTGGCACACCGACAATTGAAGCGTGGGCACGATGAGAGACTGAAAAAGCTTCATTTATATATACATCTGCAAGCGCCGAGAGCTCGCGGGCAAACCCTTCATCATTCGCTTCTTCACGGGGATCGTTTCGAAGATTCTCGATCAAAAGAAACTCGCCGTCGCTGATTTCTCGTTGCGGAGCATCTGCCAAATTTGAAAATGAAACCGGAATACTCTTTTTTAAATATTCGTATACCGGCGCTAAACTAGCGCCTTCTTTTTTATCGATATGAGCAACAATAACCGTACGCGCCCCTGCATTTTTCAAAAAATCGAGGGTTTTTTGTGACCGCTTAATTCGATAGTCATCCTGAATTTCACCATTTTGAATAGGAACGTTGAGGTCGAGACGCAGGAGGATGCGTTTACTGCGAAGGTTTGGAATTGATGAGAGAGAGTTAAACATATAATGAATGGGGGGTAAGGGTTTAGGGTATAGGGTATAGTAGGAATTTTTCTTTCACTAATCATTACATGATCTGTACATCTTTCATCCCGATGGACATCGGGATTCAAGATCTTTCGGAATTCCATATATTCATTCCTCAACCCTACACCCTATACGCTAAACGCTTCTTCTATACCATATTCGCTATCTTCAAAATTTCCCCAAATTCCTTGACATTCTGACTCGTCCGACCGATTAACAAACCTTGCGTTTCGCCTCTATGTAAAATGTCGCGGGCATTCTCTAAATTGATCGAACCGCCATAGAGCACTGGCACTGTTCCCGCCACATCGGAATTAAAAATTTCAATAAGAGTCTTCTTAATATAGATAACTGATTCATGAATCTCATGAGCATTCATAGCTTTAAAATCGGCGCGGCCGATAGTCCAGACGGGCTCATAAGCAATTATAATAGAGCCCAAAAAACGTTTTTCAACTCGGGCAATTGAAGCTTTAATTTGATTTTTTAATGACTCTAAATAAACCCCTTCGCTGTCGCGGACTTTTTCGCCGACACAGAGGACCGCTTTCATCCGTGTGCCAAGTATCGCATGAAGTTTATGATTAACCGCTTCATCAGTTTCACCACGAGCTCGCCGTTCGGAATGACCGACAATACAATAGCCCAAACCTAGACCGCCGAGCATAGCAGCGTCAATTTCACCGGTGAAAAGGCCCTTGGTTTCAGTTGATACATCTTGGGCGCCAACGTAGACCCGCTTTGATCGCGCGGCAAGTTTTGATAAATCAGAAAGATAGATAGCGGGCGGACAAATAGCAGTGATTATTTTACTCTGCTCATCAGCAACTTTTCGGATAGCCGTAAATGTTTTCTTGGCTTCTTCGAGTGTCTCGGGCCACATTTTCCAATTACCGATAATCAGTTTAGGCGTTTTTTTCATTCTGGAATTATAGCATTCCGGCACATTTAAAAGAACATCGGCCTAGAAAGCTCGTTGCTTTTTCACTCCTTTTTCGCTTCGCGTTTTACGCTATTGGGTCTCCTTCCAATCAGTAATAATGTACCCGCCCGACGGACCGGCCGTAAAAAGAAGGTTTGCAAGACCAGTCTCGTATATGACGTTAGAGCTATTATTGAGCTCAATTTGATAGCCACTGACTTCTTTAAGACTGACGCTGTTATTTAACTGAACGGTTCCATGGGGTGCATAGACGAGCACTTTGCCGCTCGCACTATTTGACACAACAACAGCGCCATTTCCGCCGGCCCCCTCGGCGCTATTGTTCATTGAAATGAGAATGATATATGACCCGGCCCCCGCGCCAAAAAATTCAAGAGTATTTGAAACAAAAATCTGGCTTGAAGTGAGACGGTCAGAGGCCTTATCGGCAATCATTGGAATAGTCTTGCCACTCAAACTGGAATCAACTTTTACATCAGCACTATTGCTGAAATTAATAGTACCGGTAGCCCAAACGGGACCGGCAAGCGTCACCACCGCAGTACCAGAAATATTGAGATCACATGGAATTTTTTTCGGACCAAGAGTGACCGTGCCGCTGATATTGTAAGCTCCGCCTGAGCAGATTACGGACCCTCCTGCCGCCGCATCAGTTTCCCAGTCAGTAATCTCAGCATCGGATATGGGAAGAGTTGTGGTTGCCTGGTCGGCACTTCCCGGAAAAGACGTGCCCGAAACCGCACTGCCGGAAATACTTTGATAATAGGCATTTTTATCAACGGTTGAATTTTCGATGGTATGAGCATAGACAGAACTGGTCGCATGCATAGTGTTAACTCGTCCAGATGGTCCTGCGGAGACAATGTCGCCCCGCACTACATTGCCATTTCCTGAAACTTCACCATTTGCATACACATTGCCCGTCACTGAAGAAGAATTGTTAAATTGAATGCCTCCTACTCCAACCTGAATGCCATAATGGAAGCTCTCGCCGTCACCAGACGAAAGAACTGTTTGTACTTTACGCCGCGCATCTGATTTGTTGCCGGTTGAGACAATAGTGACAAGACCTGACACGTTCGTGGATGTTGCGTAGGCAGTGTCTGTTCCTACCGTGAGCGACTCAACAGATGATACAGCAATGCCTTTTTTGGTGCGATACGTCATATCTTCAACAAGGCTTTCCGCAAGAACATAACTTTGTTTAGAAGTCTGCAGTTCGCGGGCGGCGGCGGCTTCGCGCAAGATCGGCGAGGCGGCTCCCAACACAATAACAGTCGAGACAGACAGGAAAAAAATGACGGCGGTGATCATGGCTTGACCGCGATTTAGTTGTAAGTTGTAAGTTGTAAGTTGTAAGTTTTTTTTCATTTCAATTTTTACTTTTTCCTCCAATTCTTTTTCTCGCTTAAATCTTTAATCTTTCAACTTTACTCTACCGATTTTTATACGACCCCCGTAAAAGCGCCGACGTATAAAACCTTTCCTTCTTAAAGGTTGTCGAGGTGCCGCTTTGAACGGTCAATTCGACTCGAACGGCTTGGGATGACGAAGCCGCGAGGCTATAGAATACAAGAGAAGGGACGAATGTTGTCGAAGCCACAAGCGCTCCTTTATCCACCCCTCCTTCACTTACCCGCAACAGACCATTCGACACTGAAAATTTTACGACGGTAGCCGCCCCCAGACTGTCGTATGTATTTAAGGCGAGCGTCCCCGATGTCGAGGCAAAAGAGCTTTGACCGACATTTATACTTTCAGCAGTTTTTATTTCACTTGTCATTCGCTCCATAGCGGTTAAAGCAGAGAGGTCAATATCTTTTGAAACTTTTAAATTCCGATAAGTGCTTGTTAAGGTGACAAGCATGTTAACCACAGCGACAAAGGTAACGGAAAGCAAACCGACATACATGAGCATTTCAACGAGAGAATAGCCGGCTATTTTTTTAGAAGCAGCCTGTTTCATTTTTAAAACAAATTAGTCAGATAACCAATCAATTGTTTAGTTGTCGTGGCTCCATTCTTTACCCAAGAAACCGAAACAGTAACTTTTTTGGTATTGGAGTCAAGAGAACCACCACCCGAAATAATATCATTATTAACATCCCGATTAACAGTGGCGATAACAACCGTGCGCTCAAAAATACCATCGATCATTTTGGGTGTCGTTGTTGTTGTCCATAGGCCAGTTGAAGTAGCCAAAGAAAGATAGTATGTGGTATCGGCATTTAAATTAGAGATCGAAGTCCAGCTTTTATCTCGAATAATCCGCATAACCTCAATTCCCTCGTCTTCCAAAAAAACGGCTTGAATAGGACGAGGCGCAACGGAAGCGATTTTTACATAGAAGCCGTAGGTCAAAAGAAGAGCGACGCCGGCAATCGAGAGAATGGACGCTCCCACAATCACTTCTACCAAACCGATGCCTTTTGTTGATCTTCGGTCTTTCATTGTGTGTCTATTATACCAGTACTGTTGATGACAATGGTTTTCTTTGTGGAGGTTGCCCCCACTGCAATCAATTGTATGGTGCCCGACGTAGTTGTTTTTCCAGTAATTTTATCAAAAAGCACACTCGGGCCACCGCCTACGAGAGAAATACTTGAGATAGTAACCGAACTATCAAGAAGGTAAGGGACATTGTCGGTAGAACTAGTGGCATAGACAGAACCCGAAAAACGCACGACGCGATCTGCTTGAAAATAGACGCTGTAGGCAAGTCCGCCACGACCCGAAAGCGTCAGTGACCGGGCTTCCTCGAGGAGTGCGGTAACTTGCCGAACATTCGCTTCAAGCGCCTGCTTATTCTTAAAACCAGACAAAGAATAATAGACCAAGGTTGCCAAGAGGGTCATGAGAAAAAGCACGACGAGAAGTTCCGGAGTGGAAATGCCTTTTTTAAAGCGAGTGTGGTGCATTAAATGTTATTAACCAAAGAATAAATAGGACTGATAACCGAAATGGCAAAGAGACCAACAGCCGCACCGATAAGAACCATGAGCACTGGCTCAATAACGGTTGATAGGTTTTTAGTTTTTTGATCAACTTCTTTTTCGTAAAAAGAAGCCACTCCACCAAGCATCTCCCCCAATTTCCCGGTCTCTTCCCCCACACTGATCATTTCTCCCACAAAAACCGGATAGAGTTTGGTGTTCTTTGAAAAAACTGCTGAAATTGGATTGCCTTTTTGAACTTCGTTCTTGGCTTCATCAAGAATCTCGCGGTAGTAGCTATTTTGGACGACATCGGAAGTAATCTCAAGCGCCTTTACAATATCCACACCAGAAGTAATGAGCGAGGCAAAGGTCCTCGCCGTCCGTGCGGCGTTAACCTCTATCACAATACCTTTAATAATCGGAATATGAAGTACGGTATAATCTTTTATTCGCTGCCCCTGCCGAGTACGTAAACCAAAAAAGAGGCCAGTAGCCAGCAAGAGAAAACCAATGATCATCATAACATAGTGCGAAGTGAAAAAAGAGCTGGTGCCAAGCACAATACGAGTCGGCAGAGGTAAAGCCACATTCAATTCTTTAAAGGTGGCCGTAAGAGAGGGAATGACAAAGATGAGCATGAGAATTGCAATGGCAATAATAAGTGCCACAATAATAGCCGGGTACATCATGGCTCCCCGTACCTTCTTTTGTAATTCATACGAATCATTCATCTGACTTGCCACCAATTTCAAAGATTCATCAATAGTGCCGCTCTGCTCGCCGGCTTTCACCATGGAAATAAAAAGTGACGAAAACACAGCTGGATATGCCGCGAGTGATGCCGAAAGCTCCTGACCTTTGCTGATGGATTCGCTCACTCCTTTAATCGTTGCCTTAAATACCTTGCTTTCAGTCTCTTGCTCAAGAATGGAGAGGGTGCGCGAAACGGAGAGACCGGCTTCAAGCATAGTACCGAGATTGCGGGCAAAAATTATTTTATCGCGAAGACTGACCCGGGAAATAAGATCGGCAAAGTGATGGATTACTTGTAATCGTTCATGAGCCTCCGCGACCGAGACCACCGTCACTCCTTGGTTTTTCAATTCTTTATACAAAGCAAAACGATCAGCGAAATCGCCTTGCGTTTCAAACGTCTCCCCTGTCGGCTTTATGGCTTTGTATTTGAATAACATATTACGAAATAACGAATTGATATACGAATTATTGCGAATCAACGAATAAAAAAGGCTTGGATTCATTCGCAGATTCGCATGGCCTTAGCAATTCGTAGTCTTTAATTCGCATGTTCGTATATTTTTATTCTGTCACCACCCGTAGCACTTCCTCAATCGACGTCACCCCTTGTACGGCCTTGAAAATACCATCTTCTATCATAGTAAGCATACCCTCTTTCTTGGCGGCATTTTCAATATCAAGCGAGGTAGCATTCTTCATCACTAAATCCTTAATGGTTGGGGTAACTTTCAAAACTTCGTGAATGCCAACACGGCCGCTGTAGCCATCGTCACACTTCTCGCTTTTTTTCGGCCGGTAAAAGGGAATTTTCTCCCATGTCTCATTTTTACCGACGATCTTCTCTTCTTTTAAAATCCCCAAAACCCGATTCATATCGATAACGCGCTCAAGATCTGTCACTTCATTTTTAGTTAAAAAATATTTTTCTTTTTCCTCACAGAGTTTTCGCACCAAACGCTGACCGAGAATAATATTTAAAGTTGATACTAGGAGAAAGGGCTCTACTTTCATATCCAAAAGCCTCGGGATAGCGCCAGCCGCAGAATTAGTGTGAAGGGTTGAAAGCACCAAGTGACCAGTCAAAGAGGCATTGATGGCGAGAGATGCCGTTTCGCCATCGCGAATTTCACCAACCATTACAATGTCGGGGTCCTGGCGCAAAAGAGAGCGGAGGCCATTGGCAAAACTAAAGCCAATTTCCGGTTTTACCTGGCTTTGATTGACTCTCTGCATTTGGTACTCAATGGGATCCTCAATAGTTGAAATATTAACGGCCGGCGTATTTAAAATATCAAGCATGGTATAGAGCGTCGTGGTTTTTCCAGAACCAGTGGGCCCTGTGGTCAAAATCATGCCTGTTTTCAGTCTCGTACCACGGTGAAGTTTTTCCAGACTTTCACCATGAAAACCCAAACCCTCGAGGGTAAATCCAAGAGCGTTTTCTTTAAGCAGACGCATCACCACTTTTTCACCAAAGTACGTCGGCAAAACCGAAACACGGAAAGAAACTTTATCAGCCTCTGTTTCCACTTTGAAACGACCGTCTTGGGGAAGACGCTTTTCATCAAGTTTCAAATTGGAAAGCACTTTGATACGGGCCACGATGCTCGGCGCTACGCTTTTGGGCAGAACCATGGTGTCATGAAGAATGCCATCAATGCGATAGCGAACCAGCAATTCCTTTTCAAGCGGTTCAATGTGAATATCCGACACGTTTTGCAAAATTGCGTGCTTCAAGAGAGTATCGAGAATACGCACCACGGGCAGATCCTCCGCCATTTTTTTCAAATCTTTTTCAGATGTTTCATCAACATTCCCCTCTGCAACAGCTTTCAAGGTTTCGGCTTCTTTTTGAATGATATCGCCGAATTCGGCTTTCAAACTTTTTTGATATTGAAGCAGAGCGGCTTTGACGGATTCTTTATTGGTAAGCCTCGGCAAAACCTTAATACCCACTTTTTTCTTGACGAAATCAATGGCACCTAAATCATCAATATCAAGCATAGCCACTTCCAAGCCATTCTCGCTTTTTCGAAAAGCCACGATATTGTGATTTCGAGCAATCGGCTCCGGAATCATTGAAAGAATGGAAAAATCAATTTTCTGGGTGCGCAAATCAACAAAAGGAATACCGAGCACATAAGCCTGCATACGACGAAGATCGTCAGTATTTAACTTTCCGTTCTTTACTAAAACGTCACCAACCGTAGTGTTTGACTTTGCCGCCTCTTTATCAGCCGCCTCAAAATCAGCCTTGGATACAAGTCCGAGATCGAGAATAAATTCTTTTAGCTGTTTGTCTTGGACGTACATAAGTGCGACACCAATTTACGAACTTCTGCGAATGACACGAATAAAACAAAGAAAATGGAAGCCAAAGCTACAAGAAAAGACACTCCTATTCTAAATCCTACTTATCACTTTTAGCCTTACATTTTAAGTTGCTTCTATTATATCACCTTCTTTCTCCCAAAAACTCTCGCCTGTAGACAAGTCTAACGCTCCTCGAAATGGTATACCTTTTTATAGGCAAAGATGAAGAAACGCCCACTTTCAACTGTCAGAATAAATATTAAATTGGTATACTTTCGTTATGGCTATAGAAAAATTTTCAAGGCCCCCTCAAGAAATGGGGTCAAATTATGAAAAAGCCAAAGTTTTCTATGGAGACGAAGACCTTTCTAAGGATGGCGCTCATGAAAAAGATAGAGTTTACCCGACAGCTTTCATAACCGCTCGATGTTTTGCGGAGCAAACAACTGTTCCACACGCAAAAGAACTCTATGAAATCTTTTTCCGCAAAATGGGTTTTGTTAAAGGTGATAAAGATAGAGAACCAGCCTCAATTGATACCCCACATTTTATGGAACTTCGATATCTCTCTTCAGAAAAAGTAATACGAGAAGCAGTCGAAAAAGAAAATGTTGAACAGATAGTGGAGCTCGCTTCAGGCTTTACGCCCCATTCAGTCAGTCTTTTAACTCAAGAACCGAAGATACAGAAGTACATTGAAAACGATTTTCCGGTCAATTCAAAGATAAAACAAGAAGTAATAAATGAATTTGTTGCGGGGATCCCCGTCGAGTTTATTCCAGGAAATGTGTTGGATGAAAAAACATGGGAAAAAATTGAAAAAGAGCTAAACGATAGTTCTGTCGCAATTTTTTGTGAGGGTTTGATGATGTACCTTTCCCGAGAGGCCCAAATGACCTTATTCAACAACGTAAAAAAGGTGCTTGGAAAAAGGGGCGGTTTTTTTATGCACGAAGACATTTTAAAGTACCACCCGGAATTAAGAGAAAATCCCCGGTTCGCACGAATCACTGCCGCGTTAAAATCAGTTAGTGCGAGCAGTGCACTTGATGAGTCTTTTACTCAAGAAGAGGTACAGAAATTTTATGAGGAGCAGGATTTTACAGTAGAACGAATAGATGAAGATTCCCCTCTTAGTATAGAAACGTATCCGGAAGCGACAAGAGAAAACGCAACAGAACTTTCTCAGGCCGGATTTAAAATGTGGAAATTAAGTCTAGCTAAGTAGGTTAGCTATTGCCTTGGGATTTGAGAGCATCGCTTCATGATCGGCGTCTATTTCAGTTATATGTGCGGTAGTTGGTAAATTGCTAAGGATCTCTTCGAAGCCCGCCACGGGTAAGGAAATATCATTTTTACACTTAATGTACGTTATGGCCACCGAAGTATGTTTAAATGCAGATAACGTGACTTTTTCTTCATATATACTAATCGGTTGCGGCTCAAGCTTACGAAGAAAAATGTTTAACGTTTCAGAGTCCTTACTCTGATTAAAGAGAATTGCCCTGATACGCTCCAAATTTGGCGGTATGGACATATCCTCCCTATGTGAAGCTATTTCTCTATATTTTTTTTGCACTTCCAGAGGAAGCATTTCCATAAAACTCTTCCCATTTAACAAAACAGAGGTCAGCAAAAACGCCGATTTTATTTTAAATGGAATCTGCTCAACCAATTTACCAAGAACAATACCCCCCATACTGTGTGAGACCAATGTTATATCAGTAAGATTGTGTATTTCTATATAAGATAGAACGAAGTCGAGATAATCCTTGGGTGTAACATACTGTTTAGGCAGAATTTTATTAGCTCCTTGCCCTGGTAAATCTATGGCGTGACATTGAAATACATCTTTGGGTAATAACCGCACGACAGGTTCCCAACACCAACCACTGTGATAAGCCCCGTGTATAAAAAGGATGTGTTTCATTGAATAAATTATAGCATTCAAGGTTTCCTTGAGACACCACTTGACAAAAACCGACCTTTTGCTATTCTATAGGCATACGGAAGTTCGCTCGCGAGGCGGACCTTTTTATTATAAGAAGCGTTTAGCGTAAAGGGTTTAGGGTATAGAAAAAAATCTATTTCTCTAAACGCTAACCGCTAAACCCTAAACGCTTATCCAATGTTCGATCTCAAAGTCATAAACTCCGTGCTCGATCAGCTCGAAGAAGAGCGAGGTATTCCACGAGCAAAAGTACTTGAAGCTATAGAAATGGCTTTGGCTACTGCTTACAAAAAAGAATACGGCAAAAAAGGCCAGATTATTCGGGCTACCTTCGACGTAAACTCCGGCAAAACAGACTTTTTTCAAGTAAAAATCGTCGTTGACCCGTCGCAAGTCATTATGGAAGAAGAGCAGGCAGAAATAGCCGAGCGGGCAAAAAAAGGAGAAGAACCTGCCGAGGGAGTTATTGAAGAACGAATCAGATTCAACCCAGAACAACATCTTCTTTTGGAAGACGCCAAAAAAATCAAGAAGGATGCTCAAATCGATGACGAGCTTATTTTCCCTCTCGAAGCCAGAGGAGATTACGGCCGCATTGCAGCCCAAACGGCAAAGCAAGTTATCATCCAAAAAATCCGCGAGGCCGAGAAAGTCTCGATTGTTGAAGAATATGGCAAACGCGAAGGTGATATTATAAGCGGCACCGTCCAGCGAGTTGAACGCGGCACTCTTTTCATTGATTTAGGCCGTGCTACCGGCATTCTCCCTTTTGAAGAGCAAATTCCCGGCGAACGATTCAAGCAAGGCGAACGCCTTCGAGGCTATCTTTATCGAGTCGAAGAAACGCCGAAAGGTATTTTCCTGCGCCTGTCTCGCTCTCACCCAAAATTTCTTGAAAAACTTTTCGCTATCGAAACACCGGAAGTCGCTTCGGGGGTTGTCGAAATAAAGGCCATTGCCCGCGAACCAGGAAGTCGCTCGAAGGTTGCCGTAGTATCGCACGACGATCACATTGATGCAGTCGGCTCAATGGTGGGCCAACGAGGTGTGCGCGTCGGCACGGTCATGTCCGAACTTGGCGGCGAAAAAATTGATATTATAGAATGGTCAGACAATCCTAAAAAACTGATTGAGAGTTCTCTTTCTCCTGCTCCTGTTATTGACGTGAGCATAAACGAAACTGAACACACGGCTATCGTTAAAGTAGCGGAAGATCAGCAATCACTTGCTATCGGCAAGGGCGGCCAGAACGTACGGCTCGCAGCAAAATTGACCGGCTGGAAAATCGACATCCAATCAGCCGGCCGGGAAGACAAAAAAGAAGAGAATAAAGAAGAAATTGAAAATCTAGAGGAAAAAATGCATACCAAACAGGCAAAAGAAGAAGTAAAAAGCGTCGAAGAATAAAGGAAAATTAGCTATATTAATTATACATCCATGAATTTACTCCATGATATAAAGCCGGGCACGGTGGACAAAATAAACGTCATTATCGAAATTAACAAGGGCTCGAAAAACAAATACGAAATAGACAAAGAAACAGGCATCATCGCCCTTGACCGCACTGCTCACACGGCACAAGATTTTCCTTTTGATTATGGTTTTATCCCCCAAACCCTCTGGGATGACGGCGATGCTATGGATGTAATTTTACTTACCACCTTCCCTCTTCTGCCGGGAATTCTGGTGCGGGTACGGCCAGTGGCTCTTATGAATATGATTGATAGTGGTGACGCTGATGATAAACTAATCGCTGTTCCCCTTGATGACCCGCGCTGGAACGAAGTGAAAGACCTTGCTCATATAAATAGCCACACCCTCAAAGAAATTGAACACTTCTACTCTACGTATAAGACACTGCAGAATAAGGAGGTAAAAGTGACTGGCTTTAAAGGAAAAACTGAAGCTTTAAAAGCTTTTGAGCGAGGAATAAAAATGTATAGAGATTCCCGAAAAGCGAAAAAATAACTCTACCCGACGCGTCACAGCAAAAAGCATCCGCCACCGCGGATGCTTTTTGCTGTGATTCTATAGCATTGCGGACATGACAACTCCTTTGGTATAATTTGCTGTACCATTATTAAATACTCAATGAAAAAAATGATTTTAAAAAATACTCTCACGACACTCTTGACCTGCAGTCTGGCCTTTGTTTTAAGTACTTCTTTGGCCTTCGCTGAAGAGACCGCCGAGACAAGTACAACTGCACGTGTAACGGCTAGCTCGTCAGTTCGTATTAATAAAGAACCTTTGAAGCCGGGGTTTATCAAAGGAAAAAGGTTGGAAATAAAAGACATCCGGCAAAACACTAAGGAGGCAGTAAAGACAGAACGGCAAACTCTTAAAACTGACGTGAAAAACATCAAACTGGAAGTACGATCAGGTAGTACCACTAAAGCAGACGCTCGAATGGATATAAAAGCAAAAAAAGAAGAAACCAAGCAAAACATTAAAGAGGATCAGGAAAACAAAAAAGAAAATGTACAAAGAATACGAGGGGAGATTAAAGATAAAAGAAAAGAAAACCGGCTCGATCGATTGAAAATGGAACTTGAAAAAGTGATGAAACGCTTCCGAGCAGCGATAGAAAGGCTTGAACAGCTTGCAAATCGGATTGATTCACGAATAAAGAAATTTGAAGAACGAGGCGCAGATATGAGCACGCCAAAAGCGAAATTGGCCGATGCCCGTGTTAAAATCGAAAAAGCAAAGACTGATGTACTGGCTATTGAAACCTTTTCAAACACTGCTTTTTCCACAACTAGTCCCGAGGTAATCAAAAACGCTCGACAACTAATCGACACAGCAAAGGAAAGCATTAAAGCAGCACATCGGGCGCTCGTAGACACTATTACCACTCTTGAATCTGCGGCCAAACTGAATCTAACAGCCACCTCCACAACAAATACTAAAGTCCACGTCGAGAATTAAAAATTTACTCATTTAACATATTATTTATGGACAACCAAATCCCAGAACCTCAAAATCAGAGTACCATTCCAAGTATGCCTCAAGCCCCACAACCTGAAAGCAAGATAGGCCCCATTATCGGCATCATCATTGTCATCATAGTCCTTGTTGTCGGTGCCCTCTATTTTTGGGGAGAGAAATTAAACCAGCAGAAAATAGAAACGGTCAGTGAACAAAATTCGGCTCCAGCCACTCCAGCAGAAGATAACGCAGTTGCCGAGCTTAAAGCGCAAAGCACTTCGGATGATGTAAGTTCAATTAAACAAGATCTTACTGCCACAACTATTGAAGGACTAGACGCAAGTTTTCAAGCGGAAGCACAGTAGCCAAAACAAAAACTTCCCCTCAAGGAAGTTTTTGTTTTGGAAATCCGAAATTCGAATATCGAAATCCGAAACCCCGATAGTAAAATCTTCAGAAAGATTTACTACAGGGCAAGCAATACCAGATCTTAATTTGCCTGCCCCGTAGCAAGCTTCTTTGCTACGGGGTTTCGGATTTGGCGCTTCGGATTTTCCGCCTAAGGACGGATCTGTCCTAAGGCATGACGTGCTTTCCCATTTTACATCTCCAATCAAAACCGGTAGACTGGATTTTCTATGGATATCAATCAGAAGTTACATATAAAAATGACGACGCTCCCCCATTCACAAATAGAAATAGAGGGAGAAATTCCAGTGGCTATCATGGAACCGTACCGCAAAAAAGCCATTGCCCATTTGGGGGAACATATAGAATTGCCCGGCTTCAGAAAAGGAAAAGTCCCCGAAAACCTGCTTATCTCCAAAGTCGGCGAAATTGGCATTCTTGAAGAAGCGGCAGAACTTGCATTTAAAGAACATATTCCGGATGTATTTAAAGCAAACAATATTCATCCCCTCGGCCGGCCGGAAATCCTTATCACCAAATTAGTGCCAGGGAACCCTGTTGCTTTTAAAGTGAAGTGCGCAGTACTACCCGAAATAAAATTGGCCGACTATAAAAAGATCGGTAGTGATGTCATGGCAAAAAAAGAAGAACCTCTCGAGGTTACCGAAAAAGAAATCCAGGATGTTATTCTAAATGTCAGAAAATCACGTGCCCCAAAAACCGAAGTGAAAGAAAAGACAGAAGGAAAGGAGGCTGAAACAAAAGAAGAACTGCCAGAATGGAATGATGCCTTTGTGAAAACCTTAGGGAATTTCAAAGATACAGCTGATTTCACAGAAAAGATTAAAAACAACTTGCTCGAAGAGAAAAAACATCGAGCCAAAGAAAAAAAACGAATTGAGATTGGTGACAGACTAGTCAAAGAAACTGAAGCGGACATTCCCGAAGTGTTAATCAAAAGTGAACTTAACAAAATGTGGGCGCAATTTGAGGCAGACGTTGCTCGCTTTGGAGTGAAAATGGATGATTACTTGAAGCACGCCAAAAAAGACAAGGGCTCGCTTGAAAAGGAATGGCGACCTGATGCAGAAAAAAATGCCCGTCTGCAATTAATTCTTGCTCGTATTTCAGAAATCGAAAAAATCGTACCAGATGAAAAATCTGTAGAGCATGAGGTGGAGCACATCATAGAACAGTACAAAGATGCCGATCCGGAACGTGCTCGTATCTACGTTGAAACACTTTTGACAAACGAAGCAGTCTTTTCATTTTTGGAAAACCAAAAATGAAAAGAAGCACCAAATTCAAAATTACAAATCCCAAATAACACCAAAATCTCAAATCCAAAACATTTTGAATTTTAAGATTTTGAAATTGTAATTTATTTGGAGCTTGGGATTTTGAATTTGGTGCTTACTTTTCCTTGTGAAACTTCACAGCAACAACACCGTTGCCGCTGCAATGGCTGCCGTCTCTGCCCTAAGCGTCGCGTCACCGAGTGAAAAAAGTGGAATATTTTTTTCAAAAAAAAATTGTATTTCGCGATCACTCCACCCACCTTCGGGTCCAATAAAAAGGCCGAGCTCGTCTTTAGAACCTTCATGTAAAAAGTTTCGAAGTGGTTTTCCGCTAACGTCTAAGACCAGACTTGGCGAGACAGCACCCGCATAAGCTTCTTCTAGAGTGAGGGGAGGATACAATTTTGGAAGGAAAGCTCTCCCCGACTGTTCAACAGCCTCCACAATTATTTTTTCTGCTCGCTCTATATTTAAATTTTTCTTTTCGCTCCGTTCAGAAAGAATTGGATGAAAATGCAAAACACCGAGCTCCGTGCTTTTCTCCCATATCCATTCCAGTTTATCTTTCTTGATCAGCGAGGTATATAAATGAATGATTCGTTTTGAACGAATAGTATTTTCTTTCGTCTCAAGTACAGCTGCTCGAGTATCGTGATAATTCAAAGACATGAGCGTCGCCCGGTATTCTTTGCCATCGCCATTAAATAAAATAACTTGACTACCAACATTGAAACGAAATACATCTCGCCACTGGTGAAGCAAATCTTTATTTCGTATCACCACTTCGTTACCCTCGATAGGCTCTTGTATATAAAACCGATGCAGTCTCATGCATGAGAGTGTAGCGTGAAACAATAAAAAGAAAAAGTCCCGACGGCGGGACTGGTGATCAAATTTACTTGTCAAAACTACGGACAATCATAAAGGGTGATACAGGCACACCCTCTGTGTATTGTTTGTATTGGAGAGCAAAAAACCATTCCTCGGCCCTTTTGCCTGATCCTCCACACACAGTTGAAGCCGGGCCCCCGATTTCGAGAAAAAATCGACGAGACTCCGCCCCCCTTGAAAACAAAGGTCCAGTGTGCGTCCAATTAAGTCGCGCCGCTTCCCCTTGATAACCGACCGCAAACAAATTGGTAATGCTCGCTTCGAGGGCAGGATACGGATACATTCGATAACATTTAAAATCGAACGTCTCTAAAGCCTTTTGTTGCTCCTCAAAAGTCAGTGGAGTGTCTTTCTCCCTTTCTGGCTTGAGAAAACCGTCCCACACTTGGCGAATCAATAGATACCCCACGTCTCCAGTTATGGCCGCTGGACAAGTTTGTTGCAGAAACGAGAAAGTCCCGGCAGTATGTCTCTTCATCGCAGAAGTTGAAATTCCGGGATGATTAAGAATCTGAAACTCGAGGTTAGGAATGTCCCATTGATTTATATAGACCAACCTCCAAGCACGATCGTAGGCGCACCTCTTCAATGTTTCTGCGGAGTAATTAATACAGCGACTCAAAGGGTTCGTGTTGACCCAAATGTCGTTAACCTGCGGGGCAATTTGCATGCGTTCCGGGCCAAAGAGATCGAGAGCACATGCTTCTTCCTTCGTCATTGACCATCCACCAGAGCGAATAGCCTGCGCCACTCTCTGCATTCTCTGTCGATCCTGACGCATCAAAGTGATGTGACCACTCTGAACTTGATGCTCGCGCCCAAGCATTTGAAATGTTGGAGCAAGTTCATCAAGCCTTATGGAGGCTACTGACCGTTGATGGTTGCCATGTGGATCAACTGCACTCATGAGACTTCCCTTAGCTTGTTTCAGCATAAGATTGTCCTTTCTATTATATTGGCTACCCCCGACTGCATAGGTCAGGATTGCCGGTTTATTGTGAAGAACCGTTTTCCAAAGAACGATTCTAGCTAAAGATTACACTAAAAATACTCCTTGTCAAATTTTGAAAATTTGTTATACTCTTCTCGTCTTACTTACAACTTTAATCTTAAATCTTTCAACTACTATGTTAATTCCAATAGTTATCGAAAAATCCCAGTTCGGCGAACGCGCCTATGATATTTACTCGCGCCTTTTGCGTGAAAATATTATTTTCCTCGGCGGTCCGATCGACGATGCTGTGGCAAACACCGTCATCGCTCAATTGCTTTTCCTTCAATCAGAAGATCCAAAAAAAGATATTTCACTCTACGTTAACTCCCCCGGTGGATCAGTCACCGCAACTCTCGCCATGGTAGACACCATGAACCACATCAAAAATGATGTCTCGACCGTCTGTGTTGGTCTTGCGGCCTCGGGCGGCGCCATCGTCCTTTCGGCTGGAAAAAAAGGCAAGCGTTTTGCTCTCCCTAATGCCGAGATAATGATCCATCAGCCAATGGGTGGTGTACAGGGCCAAGCCACCGATATTGAAATTACGGCAAAGCAAATTCTGAAGACTCGCGAAAATCTAAATAAAATACTTGCTAAAAATACCGGCCAAACTCTCAACCAAATTGAAAAGGATGTCGAACGTGACTTCTTTATGTCCGCAGATGAAGCCAAGAAATATGGCGTGATTGATGAGATACTAAAAACTAAATAACTCGACACAAATTACGAATGAAGAGCGAATGACACGAATTATTCGTGTGCCCTATTCGGAAGGGTTCTTAACTATTCGCGTCATTCGCGCACATTCGTGTATTGGTGTCGTGTTCAAGACTCGCCATAGACAGTTTACTGAAACTTTTGTATGATAGTTGTATTACTATCGTTAACACTGGAATTTCGCTTTTATCCGAGTCGTACTGGTATGCACCAAACCTTTCATTCAAAACACTCTCAAACTTCCTATTTCGAATATAGGGCTTTTCTCGTACCGACAATCTAGAAGCGGATTCTATTCCGTATATGTCATTACAAACAGTGCTTCTCCTCGGCGGGCTCGCAGCCCTCGCGGGAGTAGCGTTCGGCTATTTCCTCCGATGGATCATCTCCCTCGGCAAGAAAGGGTCAGTCGAACTGGAAATAAAGCAGATGCTCCTCGAGGCCAAAGAGGAGGCAAAACGCATCACCGAAGAGTCGAGAGCCAAAGCTGATGCCGAAGAAAAAACTTTGCGCGCGGAGCAAAAAGAGCGCGAAGAAAAATTAAAAAAGACAGAAGATCGCCTTATCAAAAAAGAAGAGTTGCTTGATAAGCGGCAAGTTGATATCGACAAAGAAGTCGAAGATATCAAGGTCAAAATCGCCGAGATCAAAAAGATAAAAGAGAAGGTTGATCGAATAGAAACCGACAAGCAATCGGAGCTCCAAAAAATTGCCGGCCTCTCGGAAGAACAGGCCAAGAACGAATTATTACGGATTATAGAGCAAAAATTTGAGGAAGATATTATTGTTAGAATGACAAAGCTCGAGCAAACGGGCCAGGAGAAACTCGAGAAAAAAGCCCAGGAAATTTTGACTTCTGCCATCCAGCGCCTCGGCAATTCCGTTTCCGCAGATGTGCTTTCAACGGCAGTGACTATTCCCTCTGACGACTTGAAAGGAAAAATTATAGGCAAGGAAGGACGCAACATTAAAGCCTTCGAACGAGTGACTGGCGTTGAAGTTATTGTAGACGATACACCAGGCTCGATTATTCTTTCTTCCTTCGATCCGGTGCGCCGACAAGTGGCACGAGTGGCTCTCGAAATGTTGATTATTGATGGGCGCATTCAGCCAGCCAAAATTGAAAAAGCGGTAGAAAAAGCCCAAGAAGAAATCAACAAGATCATCAAGGATAAGGGCTCGCAAGCGGCATATGAATGCGGCGTCTTTAACTTGGATCCACGAGTCTTGGCCATTCTTGGCCGACTTCATTTCCGCACGAGCTACGGCCAAAATGTGCTCTTGCATTCCATTGAAATGGCCCACATCGCTGGCATGATCGCTGAAGAATTAGGTGCAAACGTAAATATTGCTAAGGCTGGAGCATTACTTCACGATATCGGCAAAGCCGTTGATCATGAAGTACAAGGCACGCACGTAGAAATCGGCCGCAGAATTCTCCAAAAATTCGGTGTGGCTGAAGATATTATAAAAGCCATGCAGGCTCATCATGGAGAATACCCTTATGAGACCATTGAGTCCTATATAGTGCAGACCGCGGACGCCATTTCAGGTTCACGGCCTGGTGCCCGTCGCGATAGTGTTGAAAATTATCTGAAACGACTCTCTGACCTCGAAGCCATTGCCAATTCATTCAAGGGTGTTGAAAAATCTTACGCTTTGCAAGCTGGCCGTGAAATTCGCGTTTTTGTGACGCCAGTGGACGTCTCCGACCTAGACGCCAAGAAAATGGCTCGTGATATAGCTCTGCGCATTGAAAACGAACTGAAATACCCAGGCGAAATTAAGGTTAATATCATACGAGAACTCCGAGCAATCGAATTCGCCCGGTAGTATCTGAAGCCTTGTGACTAACGACCAATTAATTTCGATACCATAGCGGCTGCATCCTGGAGCAGCTGATTAAAATTATCCAAAGCCGAAATCGGTTGAAAAGTAAACACGCTCAGCGACGTACGCTTACTATCAGGATTTATCACTTGAACCACTGTCCGTCTTTTTAAAGAAGCTGGAGTAGTGACTGTAAGCGACGTACGAGAATTGAACTGCACGTTTGTACCGGAAACATTCCCAAATGTAACCGTGGCTCCTGGCAAGAATCCAGATCCCACGAGCTCTACAGGGGTTCCTCCTGTCATGGGCCCTTTATTTGGAACAACCGAATTAAGCGTAGGGGCGGCGACGATTTCTTCTACTCGAATTGCATCTGCAATAAGTGTCTTGTCGGTATTATTTCGCAAAACTACCTTCACCTGACCAGAAGGGAATGTAAAGTAACCGAGGTCTTTCCAACCAAAACCGAGATCGTTAAAATCATTAGGTTTTTTTTGAAGACTGCCTGCCACTGATGCAAGTACGGTTGTGCCGTCTATTACATCAAAACGAACATCATTGGAAAAAACTTTGTTGTAGGGAAGTCCAGCATCGTACCAGCTAATAGCCACACGTTGCATCGGCGTCTTATTTACAAGCATAGTCCAGGAAGCACTCGCCGTCTTGTTTGGTCCGCCAGGATAGACAAAATCCTTTTGAAATCCGAGACGAGTCACCGTCGAGATAGGGGTCGTAGCAGTAAATCCATTTTCTCCATCATCAAGTGTTCGGCCAATGGCATAAGTAAATTTAGAACGCAAAACTGACGATAGGCCTTCTGGATTAACTACTGTTATATCCACCACTCCGGGACTATTCAGAGGAGAAATAGCAGTAAGTTCAGTGGGGCTCACGATAGTTACTTCTGAAGATTCTTGGGAACCGAAAAGTACTCGCGTCCCAGGGACAAACTGACTACCGCGAATCGTTATAGGAATGCCCCCTGACAAAGGGCTATTCATGGGAGACGTAGTGGTAATGGTGGGAACAGTAATAGCTGTACCGTCCGGGCGCTCGATACGAACAGCATCAGCAATGACGTATGTTTTCGCCACAGCTTCGAGGCGAACCTGGAGAGGCCCGGAAGGGACAGTAAAAACCCCTAGATCTTTCCAGCCTACTCCCCCATCCGTACGATCTATGGGAGTGGTTCTCAAATTTATGGTCCCCGACATCAAATCCGCTCCAGCCGCGGATACTTTAACCGGAGCTGTGGTTGAAAAAGACATGTTGTAGGGAGACCCAAAATTGGGCCAGGTAATTGAAACCCGATAAGAACCTGGATTTACAGGAAATGACCAAGTAGTAAAGTTCCCATTTCCAATACCCATAAGAAAATCAGAATTAAATCCAAGACCGGTGGCTCGAGACCATTTTGCCGTATTAGTGGTGCTAAAACCCGGATCACCATCATCGAGAATCCGAACTGAATCAGCGGCAAATACTCTGTGCGCGCCGCTTACGAAAGAGATAGCTACTAAAATCGCCGCCAAACCAGACTTACATTTTATTTTCATAAGAATTATATTTATATTTTTGTGTAAAAACACAACGTTAACATACGATATGAATCATTGTTACACAGTGGCTTTTTTAGAACAAGGTCATCTGACATCAGCCCTCTTAAATCCGGCTTATACAATAAGCGAGGATATGTCCCATAATAGATTCACGAAGCATAAACCTCCTCGGCAGTCTTCGGCTGCCGAGAGAGTTTTTAAGGTTAAAACATTTTTGTCATATCATGTCAACATATTTTAGCTTTTCTCTAAAAAGTGGCCTGAAATAAAGACTTTTTAGGATTTCGACTCCTTTTTATCCTCTCTCTATTCATGATTCTTGAATCGTGCTTCGTGAATCTATCCACTCTATTGCCCAAAATATGGCTTAACAGTATACTTATATTAGGATAAAAAATGATAGGTCGAGAATTAATCACTATAAAAATAAAACCAGGACTTCTGTTTTTGGATGAAATTCGCGGCGCAGACGAGAACTGTAATGAGACGTACTCTTAGTACGGCGAATGAAGCTCGGAGTCTGCAACAAAGAAGTTCGCCAAAAACAGAAGTCCCTACAACACACTATGAATAAACAAGGAATTGTTGAAGCAGTGCACGTCAAACTCGGCGGCACCAAAGTGCAAGCAGAACAAGTGGTTGACACGTTTATCGAATCAATCATCGGTAGTTTGAAGAAGGGCGAGGAGGTTTCAATAGCAGGTCTTGGCATCTTTTCAGTTAAAACGCGGGCCGCTAGACAAGCTCGCAACCCTCGCACTGGCGAAACCCTCCAGGTTCCAGCCATGAAAGTACCAAAGTTTCGTGCAGCTAAAGCCCTCAAGGAGGCCGTTAAGTAAAAAACAGTTAAATTTGGAAAACTTCTTCGTTGCTTCGCTCGTTTGCTTCCGCAATGTATAAGCATACATTTTGGTCGCAAGCCTCGCTCGCGCCTCGAATTTCTCTCAAATTAACCTGTTTTTGGAAACGTTTTTCACACTTACAAAAACCCCGCCTCACGGCGGGGTTTTTGTTTGCTTTAGCATTCAACAACGCGATATTCTCCCCTTTTAAGATTTGGTTCATGGCCAAGTTCATGCAACAAAGTATTGAGAGATCTTCCATGCCCAACCACAAGCACCGTTTCTTCATCGTGACGTTCTTTTGTTTCCTCAAGAAAAGAAAGGTGCCGCCTGACCACTTGAGTACGATCCTCACCACCATAAGGCTTTAGATCATAATGAGAATAGTCATCACCTCCATAACGCAAAACCACCTCTTCAATAGTATGCCCCTCTATTGACCCAAAAGAACATTCCCGCAAACGTACATCTTTCGACACCGGCAATTTTTTAACTCGAGCAATAATTTCTGCGGTCTGCATCGCCCGTTTCAAATCAGAAGCGTAAATACGATCCACCACTTCCTTTTCAAGCGACCGAGCAAGACTTTCCGCCTCCTCTTTTCCCTTCTGCCCCAATTCAATATCCGTCTGTCCCTGCAAACGTTTCTCTATATTCCACGGTGTTATGGTATGTCGAACCAAAATAAGCTTCATGTATCCATGATACCATTTGGGGAAATATTTCGATTACAAAAATTCCGCTATCAAGCCAGTTTTTGTGTTACCGCAAAAAATATTGCGTCATAAAAAACACGCATAATTTCTTTCGATTTCATGCGTGTGACTGACTTTCGTCCTCAACTCAAAAGGAAACGGCCAGGGACGACCCCCATGAAGTCGCTTGCCCTCTGCCATCATTCCCTCGGTGCAAAGGAACTTGAGCAATGTAACTCGGTAGTGTAAGAGTTACCTTTTTACCTAAACGCCAGCGCAAACCGGCGTTCCATCGCAGAAAGTATCCCTCCGAATCATTCTTCGGCAAATTAAAACCATCGTCATGAATCAAAAAAGCTTGCTGCGTGAAACTTAGCGGCTTGATTCCAAAGGGCTGTTTCCATGAGTGAGAGATATTTGGCATGAGAACGATCACACCCTCGCCAATATCCACTGTGGGAGAAAGCCACTCAATTCGGAGTTGAGGTTTCAACAAATGCTGACCAAACATATATGTTTTGGAGATCGTCACTGATTGCGACCAAACATCTCTTTCCCACCATAAGCCCAGCGGCGAGTTATTAATGTAAGTCGCGGCAACCCCAATTTCAAGACCAAACACAGGTAGGTTCTTGCGCCACCCAAACGTCAAATCAAGTTCGTCCGGCTGTTTCGAAATCTCTCGATTTTCAATACCGTAGTGATCCCATATGCTTACATAAAACCCCTTAGGTAAATTGACAGTGAGATCTGACCACAACGATAGCCCCTCGTGCAAAACCCGAGAAACTCTGATGCCAATATATCGTTCCTGCAGGGAAATATTTAACGAACCGTTTGGCACCCAACTATTCGTCTGACCGTCTGCATAGACAGGAAGGTTAGATACAGTAGACGTAATGGCAACAACTATAGATATGATCTTCATTTATGTCCTTTTTTGTTAAAGTTGACTATCTAAGGTCTACTCTATAAAATCCAAGTGAGTGGCCAATACCACCATGTGGTGGTTAAAGCCACCACTATAAACGCACGAATTATATGCACCAAGAAATATTTGAAACTTTGGGACTAAGTCCAAACGAAGGGAAAATTTACGAAACTTTGCTGGAGAGAGGAGAAACCACTATAAGCGAGATTGCGGTTGGGGCAAAAATACATCGGCGCAACGCGTACGACGCAATACAACGTCTCATGAACAAAGGTCTTTGCTTTCAGATTTTTTCAACGACGGAAAATCGCTACAACGCAGTTGATCCAGACAAGCTGACTGAAATCCTTGCGGAAAAGCAGGAAAAGTTATTGCATGCCCTTCCGACTCTCAAGCAAAAATTTGGTGAGCGGTTCGCACCGGAAGAAGCATATATCTATCGTGGATTAGAGGGCCAAAAAAACATTTGGCGTGATGTGATTCGAGTTGGACAAGAAAGTTTCTTCATTGGAGCAAAAGCGGGGTGGTTTGACCCGAGACTCGAAACAAACCGAGTTGCCTTTTTTAAGGAAGCAAATCGAAAAAAAATAAAATTCACTCAATTATTTGACTATGAAGTTAAAGCGCAAATTCCTAATTTCCCAAGGCATTTTCCTGGAAAACTTGTATATCGTTTTCTGCCAAAGAAATATTCCACAAATTCAGCACTTCACATCTTCGGTGACTATGTTATTACCTATACTGGACTGACAATCGGAAAGATAAGCGAAGATGTGGTTTTTTTCGTGATTCATAGCAAAAATCTCGCTGAAAGTTACCGCACATGGTTTTGGTACATGTGGGAACAATCCACAGAAGACAGTCCGTCTTCAAAATGAAAAGTCACGGTGTAAGTAGACAGAGTGGGCTTTCGCCAATTTATTGCTGTGCGGGATGGGAGAATCGGCTTCGACTCAAAACCTTGCCGTCGCAATGTTTTGGTCTAGCCACCGGCTCGCGCCCGAATTCTGCTGAATTCGGGCTTTGTGCGCTCCGCCGTTCGATTCTCCCATCCTCGACAAAAAAGCCTTTCGTCTTTTTTGTGCGGGATGGGAGAATCGAACTCCCGCCATCAGTTTGGAAAACTGATGTTCTACCATTAAACTAATCCCGCAATTGACAGATGGTATCAAAAAACGATCGAAATGAAAACGCCCCTTATGCGGGGGCGCTTCAGACTACATCTTTGGTTGACCACCTTCCTCTGCTGGTGGCGGGGTTGGTTTCTTTGGTTCGTTTGCCATGGTTTTATATGCCTCGTTTTAATATATTAAAAGAGACCTTTATGCTGTTACAAGCTTTGTGCACAAAGCTTGTAGTTGCTCGACTATTCTAGCGATGGGGCACTTTATGTCAAAAAACAATCACGCTTGCCTTTGATGGGAAAATAAGATCTATTTCTATGCTATAATCGAGCCTAACTGAAGCCCTATGAATGCCTTGTCAAACAAAATTATCTCTGTTCTTTTTAGTATACTCTCCATAGTAGGGCTCAATGTGGGCACAAAAGCCCAAAATCCCCACCTTTCCCCTGTTTCAACACAGGAACGAGATGTTGTCGAAACACCCTCTGCGGCAACCACCACGAAAAACGTTAAAGCGACGGTGACAGAAAAAAAGAAGGGAGCGGAGATACAGATAGCTCTAAAAAACAAGGTTGCGGCATCTTCCACCAAAGAAACTGTCAAAAAATCAACACGAATAAGTAAAAATAGCTCCCCCTCCCTCGAACAAAGCACTGTCAAAGAAAACCCCGCTTTCAAATTATTACCGACGCCGACTAGCACAGCCCTCACTTCGACAGAACTTGACCAAAAAGTGCGCTCTGCCTTAGTGAACATCATTTGCCTTGCCGACAACGAAGGCTATTTACGGCCAATATCGGGAACAGGAGTAATTATTGATCCAAAAGGGATTATCATCACTAACGCTCACATTGGGCAATATTTTCTAGTCAAAGATTACCCGCGAAAGAATTTTCTCCGGTGTTTTGCCCGCGCCGGTAGCCCGGCGCGGGAAACCTATACTCTTGAGCTTATCTACCTGCCTCAAGCTTGGATCGAAGACAACCTCGACAATATCGTCTCTGACGAACCGCTCGGTACTGGCGAAAACGATTTCGCTCTTGTAAGAATTAGTGGCTCAATAGCTAAGGAAAACCCTCTACCCACGTCATTCCCTTTCCTTCCGCCGCTCCCAAATTCTCTTTTTCTCTATCCCAACGAAGTGGTAGAACTTGCCGGCTATCCTGCTGGATTCCTTAGCTCTATGGCTATCAGTCAAAATCTCTACATCACCTCAACCGTTGGCAAAATTTATGATCTTTATACTTTTCGTGAAAACACGGCTGATCTTTTAAGTCTTGGCGGTAGTATCGTCGCTCAAAAAGGCTCATCGGGGGGTGCGGTAGCAAATCTTTCCGGAAATCTCCTCGGTTTAATTGTCACCACCAGTGCAGGCAAAACCACCGGCGAACGCGATCTTCGAGCTATTAGCATGACCCATGTGCATAATAAACTGGTAGAATACGAAGGAATGGGTCTTGGACAACTTCTCAAAAAAGACCCTGCGGAGTCTGGTTTAAATTTTAATGCAACGAAAGCTCCCCTACTTACTAAAAAACTTGTCGATCAAATGAAAAAACGCTGGCCTTAACTCTCCGCTCTCTGCTTTGCAATTTCTAAAAGCCTCTCAAAGTTATCCTCTCTCGCTGTTTTATTTTTCTTCTTAAAGCCGCACCGCTCGCAGACATGTTCGATTTCTGAAGCCGGCGAACCGAAAACAGCGATGGGCTTCATTAAACCACGGCATAACTCCTGCCGGTCGCCCGGATTTCTATCAACATGCTTGCTCCATAAACACTCCGGACAATGATTGGTAAAACCATTCCCTTTTACAAAGACAGAGCAGTGTTCGCATGTAAAATCTTCAACATTTTTTTGAAATTGTTTGGTCATTAATTTTTGATGGAGATAAAATTTCCGTCTCGGACAAAAAATTCTTCGGTAATGAGGGCCTTGAGCACAGCCTCACTTCTTTTTTTATCAGATTCTAATTTTTTAACAAGTTCGGTAAACGTGCACTTCCCTTCGCTTACAAGACGTAAGGCTTTGCCACGCAACTCACGATTCGAACCTTCAAACTTTGACTGTTTTGCATACACTTTACTTTTTACATTTGGGTTGCCGACAGTCTGCTTGAGCATGGCCCCATAATCCATCAAGGCGTAAAACCATTCACGAGGATTTTTTGTTGGCATGGTTTTTTTTACCAATTCTTCAATTTCTTCGTCAGAAATTTTTCGCCGCAGTTTTGAAAAGAAAAAATGAATAAAAACCGTTCGAACATTTGTTTCAACAAAGGGAACCTTTTTATTGAAAGCATAGATACAAATGGCACCAGCCGTTGCCTTCCCTATTCCAGGCAAAGCATCCAGTAATTCCGGATTAGGTGGAACAAAACTGGAATATCTTGAAACGATAATTTCCGTCGCGCGCTTTAAGGCAAGCGCGCGCCGATTATACCCAAGCCCTGACCATAATTTTAAAATTTCACTAAAGGGCGCGACTGCCAATTCCTGTACCGTCGGAAAACGCCTGATAAAAGCATTGTATTTTGGAATCACCCGATCCACCTGCGTTTGCTGCAGCATCACTTCCGAAACCAAAATTTTGTAGGGATCGGTGGTTTCCCGCCAGGGCATGGAACGTTTATGAGTGCGGTAGTAGGAGCGGATTGTGTTAACAAATATTTTTTTGTTCACAAAATGACTATATCAGAAATATTACGGTTTTCTAGAGCTCAGTCTTTTTTATTTAAAGAAGAAAGAGGGTGCCGAGAATTGCCCGCGAATAATTTTTTGTCGTCACAAAAAATTTTCTGGGCACCGCCTCGCGGTTTTTGTTGCTACAAAAACATCGCTCCGGCGTTCAAATCTCGGTCGTGAGCCATACTGATGGCTCACGACCGAGATTTGATCCTTACAGGATCAGTACACCTTTTGGATATTTTTTCACAAAGTTCAAAAATATCTCAAAAGGTTTTTCGGTGCTTCCAGTAGTCACACCTCAACTCGGACTGCTTAATCATTGGATTTCTAAAATTTTAGAAGAATAAGCGTAATGTACTTCGTCGGGGCGCCGAGATTTGAACTCGGACTGCTTGATCCCAAATCAAGTATGCTACCGTTACACCACGCCCCGACGAAGCACATTACTCATTCAAAATTTTAGAAATCCAATGACCCCAAATCAAGTATGCTACCGTTACACCACGCCCCGTTTTTAAATTAACAAAAAGAATCCTAACATAAGACTTCTTAATTCCCTATTTTCAAATGAAGCGAGCGAAATGCAGAAAACAAAGTACTCTTTATTTTTCTAAAGGACATGTTAAAGAACATTTATTCGAGAATAATGTCCTTTAGAAATTTCACCTGGGCTTTTTTGTCCTTTAGAGATAAAACTACTGAAATAACGCCGAATTTCCATGAGGTGTCACGTGAAACACGTTTTTCGGAGAGATATGTCTGAATTGCTCTTCCTAATCGCTTCAGCTTCCAAGAGTGAACATTATCTTCTGGCCTGAAACTATCTGTTTCACGTGAAATGTACGCGTTGTTTTCATGTGTAACGGCCTTAACTTCAATGAAATATAGGCCTTTCTTACTTTTTGCCACAATATCTATTTCTCCCCACTTTTGGTTATAGTTTTGCTCTACAATAGAAAAACCTTGTTTCACGAGAAACAAACAAGCTATATCCTCTCCCAATTTACCGGTTCCTGTTATACGAAGAGTCATGTTTCACATGAAACTTAAGCCAGTAAGCCCTCATCAATGACCTTTTTTGTGTAAAGATCAAGATTTTCTAGATTAGCAAGTTCTCTTAAATCAAACCAGCCATAAGCGGCATGCTCATCATCAAGTTTAGGCTCCCCATTGGCTAAACCTTTATATGTTAACCTAACGATATGTTTTTTACCGTCTTTGGGGAAAATATCTTGGGCAAGTAACAATACCGGCTCATTTTGTAAAGAAAGGCCTGTTTCTTCAATAACTTCTCTTTTTAAATTTACCAAGAGCTCACTGCCGTGATTAATCCGGCCACCAGGAATATCCCACATGCCTGCAATGTGAGAATACTTTGAGGATCTTTGAAGCAGAAGATACTTATTTTCTTTGTTTTTTAAGAAAACTTTAACTCCAACCTGTAATTCCATGTTTCATGAATAACTTTTAAATAGTTTCACGTGAAACTTGCGATACCGATAATATGGCTTAAAACTGTCTATTGACTCTATAAAGGTCATGTCTTTTACACACATTCCACAGACTTATCCCCAGTTTTGTTGAAAAATAAGAGTTTTTATAAGACTTATTGCTATCAGTAGCGCAGAATTCTTTCTTAAGACCGTTAGACTTCACTATTGATGATCAATCCTCTGTGCGGGTACGGAGAATCGAACTCCGATCTCGTCCTTGGCAAGGACGCGTTCTACCACTAAACCATACCCGCATCAAGTATTCATATTTTTTATAAAATTCTACAGAACAAACTTATGGTAACATTTCGCACATCAAATATCTAGAGTTCCATTGTATTAGTCTGTATTCACAGGTATTATTTAATTACAGGCGCCCGTAGCTCAATTGGATAGAGCATTTGCCTTCGAAGCAAAGGGTTGTAGGTTCAAGTCCTGCCGGGCGCACCAAGATGGAAAAAGAACAGAAATTTATTATTCCAAACGAGGTAGCGAACATTGCTTTAACCTTGAAAAATAAGGGTTTTTTGGCATATTTAGTAGGGGGATGTGTACGAGATTTATTGCTCGGCATCAAACCAAAAGATTGGGACATAGCCACGAATGCAAAACCGGAAGAAATCATTTCTTTATTCCCTAAAACTTTTTACGAAAACGAGTATGGTACGGTTGGGGTAGTAAATGAAGAAACGTTGGATGAAACCTTAAAGGTGGTAGAAGCCACGCCGTTTCGCATTGAAAGCGGTTATTCAAACCAAAGACATCCTGATTCTGTTTCATGGGGAACATCTCTCGAAGAAGATTTGAAGCGAAGAGACTTCACTGTTAATGCAATTGCACTGGATCTCAAGCAAAAAAGGGGCAGTCAGTATGAAACAGAAGTAATTGATTTGTATAAAGGACAAAAAGATCTTGCCAGTCGCATTATACGCACCGTAGGAGCTCCAGAAGACCGGTTTGCGGAGGATGCCTTACGAATACTTAGGGCTGTGCGTTTAACGTCAGAATTAGACTTTACGATTGAAGAAAATACGGCTCAAGCTATGGAAAAAACGGCAAAAAGTCTCGAAAAAATTGCGAAAGAGCGGATTCGGGATGAATTTACTCGAATTGTCATGTCCGATAGACCAAAAGAGGGGATTGAACTCATGGCAAAACTTGGGTTGCTTAAATACGTCTTCCCTGTCCTTGAGAAAGCTATTGGCGTTACTCAAAACAAAGCTCACGTCTACGATGTCTGGGAACACACTTTGCACGCACTACAGCATGCCGCAAAAAAAGACCTGCCGCTTGAAGTGAGACTTGCCGTTCTTCTTCATGACATTGCCAAGCCTGACACCCGCCGATGGTCAGAAGAGAAAAAAGAATGGACTTTCTATGGTCACGAAGTGGTAGGAGCTCGTATTGCAACGAAAACTTTGTCCGAATTAAAATTTCCAAAAAAAGTAATTGATAAGGTTGTTACACTTGTACGATGGCATATGTTTTTCTCTGATACCGAACAAATTAGCCTCTCGGCAGTTCGGCGAATTGTTTCAAGTGTCGGGGCAGAAAACATTTGGGATCTTGTGGATGTTCGGATATGCGATCGAATCGGTATGGGCAGGCCAAAAGAGAGTCCTTATCGCCTCCGAAAGTACAAATCAATGATTGAAGAAGTACTTCATGATCCAATAACTGTCGGCATGCTTGCCATAGATGGCAAAGGGATAATGGAAACTACAAAGCTTATTCCAGGGCCTAAAATAGGCTTTATTCTACACGCCCTCTTAAAAGAAGTCCTCGAGGATCCTAAGCTAAACACTAAAGAATATCTTGAAAAACGAGCAGGGGAGCTCGCCGCCTTAGAAGAGAGGGAACTTAAAAAACTTGGTGAAGAAGCAAAAGAAAAAAAAGATTTAGAGGAAGAAAAACAACTCGAAGAGATACGAAAAAAGTATTGGGTGAGAAGCGACTAAATGGAGCTTCGCAAGGCCGGAGTGCGACGGCACGAGGCGGGGTCGCGGAAATTTTCAACAGAAAATTATCCGTGACGAATAGACAAAAAAATAAGAATAGAAAAACCGCTCGGTTACGTGGGTGTGGAAAGTGGGAAAAAGTGAAACGAGCGGTTTTGAAAGTACCGCCGAGAAGCTAAAGATGAATCCGGTTACAAAATACCGAGGATAAAAAATTGAGATATTTGTATTTGGAATCACCAAAGAATCCAGGACAGCCTTTCGGAGAGTATTGGCCTACTCTTGTTTGTAGAAAGATCAGGGGTTTGTCCAAGATTTTTGAACATCAGAGGATGTTCATTTCACTCGAACTCTTCCGCTAGTGTAAACCCCTTTAAAGGACATGTAAAGGACAGACATGTGGATAACTTGTCCTTTAGAAAACTATTTTAGTTCAATTTCTATCGGACAATGATCAGATCCAAAAATGTCCTTTAGAATCTTGACGCTTTTCACTCTCGGTAAAAGTTCAGGACTGACAAAGAAATAATCTATCCGCCAGCCAACATTACGATCGCGTGCAAATGTTTTCATATCCCAGTAAGTGTATGCATCTTTCGTGCCAGGATTTAGATTTCGAAAAACGTCAATGTACCCAGCCTTCACCACTTTATCAAGCCATGCACGCTCAATGGGGAGGAAGCCGGTGTTCATGACATTTTCTTTTGGCCGCGCCAAATCAATTTCTTGGTGTGCGGTATTTATATCACCGCAGAAAATCACCGGCATACCGCTTTTCTGAACTTTTTCAATAAATTTTAAAAAGGCTTCGTAAAATTCTAATTTAAATTTAAGACGATCAGGACCGCCACCACCATTGGGAAAGTAGACATTAAAAAGAGCAAAATCATCGTAGTAGGCGCCGAGGAGTCGTCCCTCTTGGTCGAGAGTACTAACGCCCATCTCATACTCAATTTTGTGAGGCTTAATTTTGGAATATATGGCTACACCGCTATATCCTTTACGGCCTTTGGAGTGGTCAAAGTAGACATGGTAACCCTGAGGAGAACGGACGGACGGATCTAATTGAACCGCTTCTGCCTTCGTTTCTTGCAGACACAAAATATCAGGTGACTCCTTTAAAAACCATTCAAAATAGCCCTTTTTTGCCCAAGCTCGAATGCCATTTACGTTCCAGGAAATAATCTTCATGCTAGAAAGTATATAGTACTTAGTACTTAGAATATAGTAGGGGAAGAAATGAAAAAATTATTTTCTTTGCTTGCCGTGAAATTGCCTGTGAACATCACGGAGGTGTTTGTCAGTGACATGAGTATAAATTTGAGTGGTATTGATATTGGCGTGACCTAAAAGTGCTTGGACAGAGCGCAAATCAGCACCATTCATTAATAGGTCGGTTGCAAAACTATGCCTGATTACGTGAGGACTCACTTTTTTAGTAATGCCTGCTTTAATGGCATAGTGCTTTACGATTCGTTCTACCGAGCGGGGAGTAAGACGCAACGTTTCCGGCTCTTTTTTTTGCGATTCTCTTATGGCCTTTAAGCCGATTTGAATAAAAAGGGCATCATCTACATCACTTCGTTTAGCTAAATACTTTTTAACGGCGTCTTTTGCCTCGTCTGAAAGAAAGACCACCCGCACTTTTTCACCCTTGCCGCGTACCGAAAATTCATCTTGTTTCAAATTTAAATCGCGGTCGAGCGAAGTAAGTTCTGAAACGCGCAGTCCCGTCGAAAAGAGAAGTTCGAGAAGGGCTTTATCACGCAAGGTTTTTAAATCGGAGCCTTGCGGGGCGGCGAGAAGTCGCTCTAATTCATCGTGATCAATCAAGTCGAGTGACCGTTCAGAAACTTTTGCCAATTCAATCCGGTCTGGTGGCAAGGTTTCAATACCTCGTTTCATTAAAAACTTAAGAAAAGCCCGTAGGGCGATGAGATAATAATTCTGGGTTCTCTTTTTTAGAGTATCGAGAGAACCCGCTTTAACGGCCTGACGATTCAACCACAACCTAAATTCACGCACAGATTCGTCAGTAATATCTTTTGGCTTTTTTGCTTTCGAAAAATCGAGAAACCGAGTGAGGTACTGATCGTAATTTCGAATTGTGTTTAGACTTCTGCCTTTCTCAATTTCAAGGTGTTCTAAAAAAGAGCGTTTTAAATCGGTGAGATCTGCCATAATCTTATTGTAACGTACTTACATCCTATCTCAAAAATAGCCGATAAAAATAGGGGCAAAAAAGGTGAGAAGACCTTTACAGATAGGCTCTAAAGTTGCGAAAAATAAGCTTTCGTGCTACGATTATCCGGCAATGCTTACTAAAACAAAAAAGCAGAGAGTCATCAAAGAAACAGCTATCCACGAAAAAGACACGGGTTCCGCTGAAGTCCAGATCGCAATTTTATCAAAACGAATCGAAGAATTGACCGGCCATCTCAAAAAACACCAAAAAGACGTCCACTCACGACGCGGTTTACTTGCTATGGTTGCAAATCGACAAACTCATTTACGATATCTTCAAAAGAAAAGCCCAAAGCGCCATAGTGCGATCTTGAAAAAGCTCGAGCTCAAAAAGAAATAGATTCACGAAGCACGATTCATGAATCACGAAGGAGAAAAGATCCGCGAATTCAGTGATTTAAAAGCATGGCAGGAAGCGCACAAATCAGCCCTTTTAATTTATACTTTCACTAAAGATTTCCCAAGAGATGAGATCTTTGGTCTCACAAGCCAAATGAGACGCTCATCCGTTTCTATAACATCGAATATTGCAGAGGGTTTTGGTAGGCATGGCTACAAAGAAAAGGTACAATTTTACTATCTCGCACATGGGTCGTTACTTGAACTAAAAAATCAATTATATTTGGCGCGAGACATAGGGTATCTTCAAGAAAAACATTTCAATACGTGAATTGAACAACTTGCGACCACACACAGTCTGTTGCAAGGACTTATTACAAAAACTAAATCATTTTTGAATCCTGAATCCCATTCTTGAATCGTGATTCATGATTCTTGTCTCTATCCACTTTTATGTCAGTTATTAAACACACAGAACAGCGAGTTGGTATTTTTATCGACACGCAAAATCTTTATCATAGTGCTAAAAATCTCTATCATGCCCGGGTTAATTTCGGCGCAGTAGTGAAAGACGCAGTCGCTAATCGAGCCCTTATTCGAGCCATCGCCTACGTTATTACGACAGAGAGCGGCGAAGAAAAAGCTTTTTTCGAAGCGCTCGCAAAGGTTGGCATTGAAACCAAAACCAAAGACCTCCAAGTTTTTGCCGGCGGCGCCAAAAAAGCCGACTGGGATGTCGGACTCGCCGTTGACGCTATTAAAATGGCTCCAAAACTCGATACGGTTATTATTGTCTCGGGCGACGGCGATTTTGTGCCGCTCGTTGAATATTTGAAAACCAATCAAGGATGCCAAGTGGAAGTGGTCTCCTTCGGCAAATCAACTTCCGCCAAACTCGGCGAAGCGGCTGATGATTTTATTGATCTCGATCAAAATCCGAGAAAATATCTACTGGGAAGTGGACGAAGATAAAAAACTTCTAAATTTTTAGGAAAAAGAAAAACAGCGACCGTGAGGTTGCCGTTTTTGATCAGGGGTTTTTATTAAACCTTGGGGATACTGTCTTCCAATTTCTTTTCACAGGAAGGGCAGTAAAAAATAGGGGACTGTGCGAGTCTGTCAGACGAACATGAATTTCCGCATTTAGTGCAGACTCCCGACCAGCAACAAGACAGACTGTGCATTAATGAACCGATTTCCTTGGAAAGTTCTTCGGGACAATAGACAAATGCTGCCCGTAGAACTGCAGTTACTTGGGGTGCAATAAGGAACGGTGGCAATTTGCTTGGGTTTTCCAAGACCTGAAGAAGATTACGCGTGTTTCTCGTCAGCCGGGATCTGCCAACTTTTCGTATTTTTTCGTTCATGGTTTTAAACATCTTTTGCCTGCTCCACGCAGGATTTTCAAAAGTCTGGTAAAATCTTACACTATTATTAATATTTGTCAAGTTTAAATTTGTTTGCTAAGCTAACTTTGTCGTCTTATAAATCAATGAGGTCTTCAGATAGATAGATTTCTTTGGAAATCTAGAATTTGAAGATCTCTCCGCTGATCCCATTCGTGTCACTGACTCTTCTGATTCGTGTGCCCTATTCGGAAGGGTTCTCAACAACATTCGTGGATTGGTGTCGTGTTTTATGCAAAAAAAAGAATACTCTTTAGACATCGGAGGAAAAACTCTAAAAGCTATTTTTAGCGATTTGGCGGATCAAGCCGATGGATCAGTGATGATGAATATGGGCAACACCACCATTTTGGCCACGGCAGTCATGGGCAAAAACGCCAAAGACGGTGACTGGTTTCCGCTCACGGTTGATTACGAAGAGCGTTTTTATGCAGCCGGCCAGATTTTAGGTTCGCGTTTTATGCGCCGAGAGGGAAGACCAACCGATGAAGCGGTACTTTCCGGCCGTATTGTTGATCGAACCATTAGACCGCTTTTTGACCATCGCATGCGAAATGAAGTGCAAGTGGTTATTACTATTCTCTCGCTTGGCGAAGACGATCCCGATACACTTTCGGTTATCGGGGCATCACTTGCTCTTTCAACTTCGGATATTCCATGGAACGGTCCAGTCAGTGCCGTGCGCCTCGGTCACCGCAAAGGCGGCGTAGGGTTTATCGTTAACCCAACGTACAACGACCGAAATGCCGATGATGCTGAACTCGATTTGCTGGTGTGCGGCAAAGAAAATCAAATTAATATGATTGAAATCGGCGGTAAGGAAGTCGGAGAGGACACAGTGGCTCACGGTCTTCAGCGATCTCTCCAAGAAATTGATGCTCTTGAAGCTTTTCAGCGAAAAATTATTTCTGAAATCGGCAAAGCCAAACGAGAAGTGGATATTCCAAGTATGCCGACCGATATGGCGGATCTTTTTGAGAAAGAAGTGGGAGAGAAACTTCACGCCGCTATTTTTTCTGGACCAGGCAAAGAAAAAATTGAACAATTGAAGGATGAGTGGGTAGATCGCTTCAAAGAAGAACGACCCGATGAAAATCAAAGCTTCGCTAAAACCTATTTTGCCGAACAAGTCGATGCTTTGCTTCACAAAGAAGGAATTGAAAATAATCGCCGGCCGGACGGCAGAAAAATGGACGGATTGCGTCCTTTATATGCTCAAGCGGGGGGCGTATCGCCAATCCTCCATGGTACAGGGATCTTTTTCCGCGGCGGCACTCACATTCTTTCGGTATTAACGCTTGGGGGCCCGGGTGATTCACAAATTCTTGATGGTATGGAAATCCAAACCAAAAAACGCTTTCTCCATCACTATAATTTCCCCCCTTTCTCTGTTGGCGAAACAGGGCGCATCGGCGGCATGAACAGACGAATGATCGGGCACGGCGCTTTGGCTGAAAAAGCTTTGCTTCCGGTGTTGCCTTCGAAAGAACTATTCCCATACACTATCCGTATTGTCTCCGAAGCTTTTGCCTCAAACGGGTCAACCTCGATGGGATCTGTGTGCGGCTCGACACTTGCTTTAATGGACGCTGGAGTACCAATTAGCCGGCCGGTTGCAGGTATTGCTTCTGGGTTACTCATGGAATCACCGAAAAAATATAAAGTGCTTACTGATATTCAAGGACCAGAAGATGAATACGGCGACATGGATTTTAAAGTGGCAGGCACCAAGGAAGGCATTACGGCAGTGCAGATGGATGTGAAAGTCACCGGCGTCACTGTCGAAATTTTGAAAGAAGCGCTCGCCGCGGCAAAAAAAGCCCGTCTCCAAATCCTTGAAACGATACAAAAAGAATTGGCCGCTCCTCGCCCCGATATTAATCCAAACGCACCGAAAATTATTTCCGTAAAAATTTTGCCGACTCAAATCGGTCTCATCATCGGCACGGGCGGCAAAACGATTAACGACATTATGGAAAAAACTGGTGCCGAAATTGATATTGAGGATGACGGTACCGTCTTTATCACCGGCAAGAACGGATCGGCCGAAGCGGCTAAAACAATTATCGAAGGTATGACTCGCGAATACAAGCCAGGCGAGCGCTTTACCGGTACCGTGACGAGGCTCATGGAATTTGGCGCTTTTGTACGCATTGGCCCGAACGCTGAAGGTTTGGTTCACGTCTCAGAGATAGCACCATTTCGGATTAATAAAGTCAGTGATGTTTTGCGAGAAGGCATGGAGGTCCCCGTCATGATCAAAGAAATTGACGAAAAGAAAAGAATAAATCTCTCAATTAAGATGGCTGACCCGAATTTTATCAAACGCCCCTCGTCCCCGACAGACCCTCGTTAAACCAAGTGTCGCTCTGTTATAATAGGGAAGTCATATTTTTCTAAAATGGAGCCGCAAGAAAACAAAAAATTGATAAAACCAACCCCACAAGAGACGGGCGGAATTCACCAGATCCGCACTTTTAAAAGTGACGTTGAAGACGCCATCAAGGGCGGCGTTTCTGGCACTACTATTGTGCTTGCCGAACAAAAAAAGAGACAGCACGAAGTGCGCGACATGCGGGAAAAGCCTCCCTTGAGCTCCTTCTATGTTACAAGCATCATTGCAACTATTATGTTAGTCCTTGGCGGCCTTGTCTTTTTTTCTCTCTATTTTTTTATACCAAAAAACAAGACTGAAAAGCCGGTACTAGTCGCGCCAAAACTTATCGTGGCAGAGTTTGAAAAAGAAATAAATGTTGATGGCATCGATAGAGTGAAGCTCGTGAGTATTCTTACAACCCAACGAGATAGCAGTTTTCTTCAAGCCGGGTCAATCTTGCATACCTATTTTACAAAGGGAACCGAAGCCGCAAAAACCAACGTTACCGCCAAAGAATTTCTTAGGCTTTTAAACACAAGCGCTCCCGCTCCTTTGATACGATCACTTGAAGATGCTTTTATGTATGGTTTCCATGGATGGGGAAGCAACCAGCCCTTTCTTATACTTAAGACAAGTTCTTACGAAACCTCCTTCTCTGGCATGCTCGAATGGGAAAAAAGTATGACGAAAGAGCTCGGACCGCTCTTTATCATTGAAGAAAAAAAACAAATACCGCTTACCGGCACAAGCACTCCACAGAGTCTCGGTGGGAAAGGCTTGGCGACAACCTCGGCAACCACAACCAAAAATGAAACTGCCCCATCTCAATTCTTTGATGTCATTCTTAAAAATAAAGATGCACGTGTCTTGAAAAACAAAGACGGATCAATTATTTTCCTTTATTCCTTTATTGATAATCACACAATCGTCATGACCACGAACGAAACGACACTTAAAGAACTCATCGCACGTCTTTATACCGCCTCACTTGTTCACTAACATTCATTTGTTATACTTAAATATATGACTTTAGACACACAAAAATATAAACAGAGACTAGAATCCGAGCAGGAAAAGCTTTTGAAAGAGCTCAAAACAGTCGGCCGTATTAATCCAACAAACCCCAATGACTGGGAACCGACTCCCTCGATCATGGACACTGATTCAGCCGATGAAAATTTGGTTGCAGATAACATTGAAGAGTTTGAGGACAATGCTGGCATCTTAAAACAACTTGAGATTCAATATAATGAAGTAAAAGCGGCTCTTGTCCGCATCGAGAAGGGGACGTACGGCATTTGCGCCGTCTGCGGCCAGGAAATTGAAAGCGATAGGCTTGACGCCAATCCTTCGGCGGCGACGTGCAAAAAACACCTCGGGTAAGCACCAAATTCAAAATTACAAATCCCAAATGAATCCAAAATAGCACATGGGGAACTGTTTTGGATTTTATAATTTTGAAAATTGTAATTTATTTGGAACTTGTAATTTTGAATTTAAAATTTCCTTTCTTAAGGGGAGATGAAATCTTTCTGAAGAAAGTGCGTGACAATCGTTTTGCCACTGTTACACTTTATGGATGGCATTTGCAAAAACCTATTGCGCTCAAGCAGATTATTTTAAAGCTTCGATTATTACCCTTGAAGTTGATCTTTCAAAAGGATTACATTCCTTCTCCATTGTGGGTTTGCCTGACAAAGCAGTGGAAGAATCAAGAGACCGAATCTCGGCTGCCATAAAAAACACTGGCTTCAAGTCTCCGAAAAATAAAAATCAAAAAGTGGTTGTCTCGCTTGCTCCTGCTGATTTAAAAAAAGAGGGTCCTTCTTTTGATCTCGGTATGGCTTTGGCCTACCTTCTGGCCGCAGAAAATATTCGATTCAAGCCGGAAGAAAAACTGTTCTTGGGCGAATTATCGCTTGATGGCAAACTCCGGCCCATCACCGGTGTCCTCGCTTCAGTCCGTGAAGCTCGCCAGTGCGGCTTCAAAGAAGTATACCTTCCTCAAGAAAACGCTCGGGAAGCGGCTCTTATTAAAGATATCGTCGTTTACCCAGCTCTTACTCTCAAAGAGGTAGTGGCACACTTAATTCCCAAAAACCTTGAAGAAAATGAAGATAAAGGTATTCCGTATTTAGAAAAAAGACAGCTCAGAAGTCAGCCGCCCACTCAAATCATCAGAGAAAAAGTTCACTCCGAAAGTGACTTTGAGGATGTGAAGGGGCAAGAAAGTGCCAAACGGGGACTCGAGATCGCTGCTGCGGGAGGTCATAATGTCGCCATGTCAGGGCCACCAGGAACTGGTAAAACCATGCTCGCAAAAGCCTTTGCCGCCATTTTGCCTGATCTCACATTCGATCAAATTCTTGAAGCCACCGCTATTCATTCTGTGGCTGGCTTTTTAAAAGGAGACCTTATCACCACGCCGCCATTCCGAGCGCCGCATCACACGGCAAGTTATGTCGCCGTTACGGGCGGAGGAACCACGCCGCGACCGGGAGAAATAACTTTGGCACACAGGGGGGTTCTATTCCTGGATGAATTTCCAGAATTTGATCGGCGGGTTATTGAAACATTACGCGAGCCTCTTGAAGAAAGAAAAGTGAGAGTGTCGCGAGCTAAAGGGTCTGCATCATTTCCAGCCCATTTTATCTTAATTGCCGCCATGAATCCATGCCCATGCGGCAACTGGAACGTGCGCGGCAAAACCTGCACCTGCACGCCGTTCAACCTTTCAAAATACCAGAGAAAACTGTCAGGGCCAATCATTGATCGCATCGATATTTGGCTCGAAGTGGCAAATGTCAGCCACGAAAAACTTTCCGCTAAAGAAAAAATAGGGGATAATTCAGAAAAAATTAGAGAACGGGTCATCAAAGCGCGAGCGCTTCAAGAAAAAAGATTTGCAGGGAAATCATACGCAACAAACAGCGAGATGAATGCCCGTGATATTCAAAATTTTGTACCGCTCTCTCCCGATGTGAAAAAAACTCTCAATGCTTCCGCGGCCAAACTCGATCTCTCCGCTCGCGCCTATCATCGCCTTATTAAACTAGCCCGCACTATTGCCGATCTTGCAGGAGAAGATAATGTATCAGAAAACCACATCCTCGAGGCCATACAATATCGACCGAAGAAAAATAGCTTATAGCTATTGGCTTCTAGCTTTTAGAAAATACAAAAAAACACCGCCTAGAAGTCCGCAGAAGACTTTTGCATTTATTTTCAAACGGAGCGAGTGAGCCCCGATAGTCATCGGGGCGCAAGACCTTGAGCGTTTCGTTCTGACGAGAGGCGAAAGGTGTACCGCCCCTGTAAGGGGAAGAGAAAGTTCTTACTTTCTCTTCCGAGCGAAATGCAGAAAACAAAGAATACCCCGTGGCTTGCTACGGGGTGAAAGCCCTAGTCTTCGAGCGAAGGCTTCGGGGTCCGTCATGCCTCGGAGTCAATACTTCTTTATTTACGATCGTAAATAAATGCGAAATCTATTTTTACAAAAAACACAAAAGAGCATTTCTGCTCTCCACTTGTGAATCGTGCTTCCTGAATCAGGAACCCGAAAAACCCTTTCTAAATTATCAGATAATTTAGAAAGGGTTTTTGGCTCCTCGCACTTCAAAGTGCAAATGCGGGCCAGTGGCTTTGCCAGTTGAACCTAAATAGGCGATAACTTGACCGCGAAGGACATGCATACCTTCGTAGACCGCAACGCGACTGGCGTGAGCATAGAGAGTTTGAGTGCCATTGGCATGAGAAATAACAACGTACTCGCCGTAGCCGCCATTCCAGCCGGAGTTTTTAGCAATAATAACATCACCCTCTGCCGCAGCATAAATCGGACTGCCGGTTGGAGCACCTAAATCCACTCCATTATATCCGTGTAATCCTTGGGTTCGAACATAGGAGGCAAGGGGTTTGGTAAAAAAGAGACCATAATCAGGACCACCCGTATCATGAGCGAGATTTTTTGAAGGCGTCTTTTTAATTACCGGTGCCGTCACAATTTCACCATCCGGAATAATCACGACGTCACCAACTGCCAGTTTTTGTGATTCCGAAAGGTCATTAAACTGCAATATCTCTTTTATATCTCCTTTGTATTTCTTGGCAATGGTTTGCACAGTATCTCCGGCTTTAACGACGTGTCGTACACCGGAAATAGGCAAAATGACCAGTTGCTGGCCTTCTTTTAAAATAGTAGTTCTCAAATCGTTGCCCCAAATAATAGTATTGGCTGAAACGCCAAACATTTTGGCAATAGCCGAAATGGTATCTCCTTTGTGCACTACATAAAGACTAATCTCGCCGTTAGTTCGCTCCTCAATGTCAGCAGAAGTGCCAGATGGTCCTGATTCTGGAAGAAGGGCGCTGTTTGCAACAATGACAATATCGCCTCCTCCCCGAGAGGGATCAGAATATGAATTCAAAACAGCCTGAAGAAGCGGCATAGTTTGGGAATTAAGAGTATTATCATTTTCCGCCGCTGTAGCGTTAGTGGTTAATTTATCTGTTATCCATTCAAAAAAACTAGCTTCAGCCTTATGTAGTGGTGAAATTAGAAAAAATAGAGCCAAAAAAATAGAGGGGCCTAGCTTATGGAGCCCTAAAAATATAGCTTTTTTCGCCTGTTTCTCTAAAAATGAAGAAGGGTGAGAAACTGGGTCATGAGGGGAATTCAAAATAAAGTTCGAAGCGTATTTTCCATCCACTTTAGGCAGACTTGAAAATAAACTTATTATTAGCCATCAATGCTCCCTTTCCGTAAAAAATGGCTCTGTTAAGCCACTTAAATATCTTTCCGCCTACCGTAACCTCTCCACTATAGTCCCCGCGTTCGAGAAAGTCAACGATCAAAAAGGAGGGGTGTGGACAACCAAAAAAGCTAAAAAGGCAAAGCGAAAAGTGCAAAACTAAAGAAAAAACTTCTTTCATTCTGATTTAAAGTTTTTAGCTTTTCGTTTTAAACTTTACGCTTATCCTATGCTATAGTATTTTTCTATGTCTCATCTTGAAGGCCTCAATGCCAAGCAAAAAGAGGCGGTGCTTTCAACAGAAGGGCCGCTTTTAATTGTGGCTGGCGCCGGAGCCGGTAAAACAAAAACCGTCACCCACCGAATACTCCACCTTATAAAAAATGGCGTCGCTCCATACCAGATTCTCGCTATTACTTTTACCAATAAAGCGGCAAAGGAGATGCGGGAGAGAGTTATGCATCTCATCTCGAGCGACAAAGAGCTTAATGTTCCTATTTCTTTTCACGAACGACCCTTCGTAAGCACTTTTCATGCCCTTGGCGTTCATATCATTCGAGAAAATGCCTCTCGTGTCGGCGTCGGCCGCAATTTTACCATTCTTGATCGAGGAGATTCGCGTAAATTCATCAAAGAAGCGATCGAGGAGTCAGGTTTTGACCCAAAACAGTTCGAGCCAGGTAGAATTTTAAATATTATTTCCCGCGAAAAGGGAAATTTTGTAAACCTCACTCACTACAAAGGGCACGGGGAGAACGATTTTATTGCGAATGTGGTCTCAAAAGTCTGGGAAAAGTATGATGAAACTTTAAAAAAAGAAAAGTCACTTGATTTTGACGATCTGCTTCTCAAAGCAGCGGAACTTTTAAAACATGACAGTGCCGTGCGCGAACATTATCAGGCAATCTGGCGTTATGTCCACGTGGATGAATATCAAGATACCAATAAAGTGCAGTATGAGATCACGAGACAGCTTTCTGAAAAAAATAAAAATATCTGCGTAGTGGGGGACATCGACCAAAACATTTACAGCTGGCGAGGGGCCAGTATAAAAAATATTTTGGATTTTGAAAAAGACTACCCGGGAGCAAAAGTGGTGCTTCTTGAAGAAAATTACCGTTCAACTCAGACGATCCTCACCGTTGCTAATCGCATTATTGATAAAAACAAAATGCGGGTGCCTAAAAATCTCTTTACTAAAAACGGCGAGGGAGAAAAAATTGGCCTTTTCGTGGCGTACGATGAAGAAGAGGAAGCCCGGTTTATTGCTCACACAGTGAGTGAGCTTGTCCGCAAGGGAACGAGTCTTGATGAAATTGCCATCCTTTACCGCGCAAACTTCCAATCCCGCGTCATTGAAGAAGCTATGCTTGCCGACTCAATCCCATATCAAGTCCTCGGTACCCGTTTTTTTGAGCGCAAAGAAGTTAAAGATATTCTTTCCTATATTCGGGCGAGCTTGAATCCCGAAAATACTAGCGACTTAAAACGAGCGATCAATGTGCCAGCCCGCGGCATCGGTAAGGTCACGTTGCTTAAAATTCTATCTGGCCAAGAAGCGAATCTGCCGCCAAAAGTGAAAGCGAAAGTTTCGGAATTTAGAAAAATCCTGGCAGATATTAAACTCGCCATCGAACATGAAAAACCTTCGCTGGTAATTCGAAAAGTAGCGAGCCTCTCCGGTCTCGAGACTCTTCTTAAGCAGGGAAGTGACGAAGACAAAGAAAGGCTTGAAAATATTCGTGAATTAGTGACACTTGCGACGCGGTATGATGAAATGCCCCGACCGGAAGCAACGGAGAAATTATTGACTGACGCAAGTCTTGCCACTGACCAAGATGAACTGGACACGCCAAAACCGGGTGTTAAATTGATGACGGTGCATGCTTCCAAAGGCCTTGAATTTGAGTACGTCTTTATTACCGGTCTTGAAGAAGATCTGTTTCCACATCGTAAAATTGGCGAAGAGAGCATCAGTCAAGAGGAAGATGAGGAAGAACGACGGCTTTTCTATGTTGCCCTAACCAGAGCCAAGAAACGAGTGTTTTTAAGTTATGCTGGCGTGCGGACTATTTTCGGATCGCGGCAAGTGAATGTCCCCTCGGAGTTCATAGCCGATATCGAGGATGAATTTATGGAGCCTTTGGACTTTAGCGGCAGAGGGCGGCCAATCAAGACGATTTATTTTGATTAAACACGACACCAATACACGAATGTGTACGAATGACACGAATAGTTAAGAACCCTTCCGAAATAGGACAGACGGATAATTCGTGTCATTCGCTCTTCATTTGTAATTTGTGTCGAGTTAGTACAAGTGGCTTAGATTTCTATACAAAATTAAAATTGTTTCCCAGTATATGGTCGCAAATAATATATTACACGCAAAAAAGTCGCTTGGCCAAAACTTCTTGAAATCGCAAGGAGCGCTTAAAACGATGGTTGCAGCCGCGAAGATTGAGAAAGGGAACAAGGTGCTTGAAGTTGGACCGGGCAAGGGCGTCTTAACAGAAAAATTACTTGAGGCTGGATCGGAAGTGGTTGCGGTAGAGAAAGATGATCGCCTGATTGAATTCCTGAAAGAAAAATTTACTGTTGAAATTGAAAATGGCACACTTAAACTGATTCACGCCGATATTCTCGATCTTGATCTTTCTCCTTATCTACAAACTACGAACTATAAACTCGTGGCCAATATTCCTTATTACATTACGGGACAATTTTTGCGCTTGTTTTTAAGCGGAGCAATCAAACCTTCATGCGCTGTACTTTTGCTTCAAAAGGAGGTGGCCAAACGGATCGTCGCTCGAGACGAAAAAGAAAGTATTCTGTCTTTAAGTGTTAAAGCCTATGGAAAACCTCGCTATATCGAAACGGTGCAAGCAAAATATTTTTCACCAGTACCAAAAGTTGATTCAGCTATTATTCTTATAGACGAAATCGGCCCTTTTCCAAGTGAGAGCAATGAAAACACTTTTTTTGCTCTGGTAAAAACAGCCTTCAGCCATAAAAGAAAGATGGCCGCAGGCAATTTGAAAAAGATATTGGACGAGAAGGAAATTTCTGAAAGTTTTAAAAACTGTGAAATATCTTCACAAGCTCGAGCCGAAGATATACCCCTAGAAAAATGGATTTGTTTAGCCACTTTTCACAAAGACAGCCAACTTATAGAGCGGCACCCCAAGGGTTAAGGGGCATACCGGCAGAAATACTGATACAGAAAAGTCCAGCATAAATACTGCATATGCCTCCACCTTGCGTATAATAGCCAATCCACGGCGAAGCCACATAGCCGGTTCCCGCTACCGGGATAAAGCCAGGGGCGAAATAAAGCAAACCGCCGCCGCCAGTAATATCAGTTTGAAAGGTCAAAAAACCGCCGCCGCAGGTACAGTACATGATCATTCCAGTATGAAAGCCTCCTCCTGCTTGGGCGTGGGCCTTTGGAATAAAATACTCAAAAACTTTGCCCATATTTGAAAAGAAACGGTTGTTTTCGGCTACGTCAGCGCCAAACGGCAGTTTTCTCAAACCCCACAGCAAAGCGGTATCGGATGTGCCTTTACCATTGCTATTTTCAACAGTCACATAAAAATAATCATATAATTCATCGAAAGAATGCGAATTCTGCTTCAAAAACTCCACAAGCGCCGCTTCATTTTGTATTCCTTTATAAGGAGTAACCAAATCGTCAATGGTTCCTCCCACGGCCTGAACTGGGCTTACCAAGCGGTTAAAAACATCAGTAGGCAAGGCGGCAATTTCTTCTTTCGTCATGGTTCTCACTGCCGGTGGTTTAAAAGTAAAAGTAATGGTCTTGCCGTCAGGAGAGGGGAGATTGTCAAAACGAGCTTCAATACTAGCGTATTGTAGGATCACCGTATTGCCGGTTGGCGAAAAGCCTTCTCCTCGCACCGTAACATAATTACCCGACCGAACACGATCGGGCGAAACACTAAATACCTGAGGGGTCTTCAGACTAATGTGAGAGTTTAGAGATGATGAATTAATTTCTGATTGATTAGAAGCCTTCGCCACTGCAGAAAGACCTGCAATTTTGGCAAAAGTAAGAGGGCCAACAAAGCCAGTACCGCGCCGCAAGCCAGCAGGCGTCAAGATATCAAATATGTATTTTTCCTGGAAACGAATGACGGCGGCTTTGGTGGCAGAACCAAAATAGACGGTCTCATTTCCCTTTGAACCAAGCCCCTGTAGAGCCACGGAAGTGCTAGGATTTTGATTTAAAAACACTTGAAGGGATCGAACATCTTCTCCTACATCGCCATATTTTAAACTTCTGGCTAAGCGGGGGCCATTCTCGGCACTATAAGCAAAAAATGGCACAAAAAATAAAATGCTCGCTTGCAACACAAAAGCAAAAGAAACTACTTTAGATTTCATGACCATTACAGTTTAGCACAAAAAGACATCAACGAATTTTTATTGCGGCGGAAGATATCAACAACCAGCACAGTCTCACGCAATTATAAAAATGACAATAAGAAGCGAGGAGGAAGCGACGCGGTAGGAATGTATCGAGCCTTATCCACATATTTTAATTATTTCCCCCATTTCTATTTCATTTCTTGCTATAATGAAGGAGCAATTAAGAAAAGAGCTTGGCCTTTTTTTCGAAAAAGCATTTTTTGTACGTGCTGTTTCCCGTCTTGGTCATAGTCGGTTTATTTTTATTATTTGAATATACAAATAAACCAGAAAAGATTGACGTCGCCGCCTTGCTTTTAAGCGCCACCTCTACGAGTTCAGGGCTTGCTCTTGCAAAGACAGACTCCGATTCAGATGGTCTTCAAGACTGGGAAGAGGCTCTTTGGAAAACAGATCCACACAATCCTGACAGTGACGGAGACGGAACAAAAGACGGAGAAGAAGTAAAAACCGGTAGGGATCCAGCCAAAAAAGGTCCGGATGACAAAGTGGAAAGCTACTCAAATTTTTCAGAATCGGTTGATTCTTCCAATCAAACTAGTGCCTTCACCCTGAAATTCCTAACTGAATACGCCACCCTCGCTCAATCAGGGAAATTGACTGAAGAAAATAAAACAAAACTCTTGAATGATCTTATTAAGGAAACAAAAGGAGGTATCAGCGACGTACGAACATACACGGAAGCGGATATTCACGTCGAGAACGATGAAAGCCCTGAAGCAATTAAAAAATATGGAAATGACATGGGAAGAATTATAGCAAGCGACGCCCCGCGCAAAATTCCTAACGAGAGCGCGCCGAGCGAACTTATATATCTTAAAAGAGCAGTCCAGACGAAAAGCGAGCAAGATGCGGCACAGCTTGACGGAATTGTAGCTGGATACAGGAAAATGATAAACAAAATGCTCGCAGTGCCAGCACCAAAAAGTGCAAAAAGGGTACATCTTTCTGTAGTAAATAGTTTTGAAAAGCTTGCCCACACCATCGAAGCCTTGCGAAAAGCCATTACTGATCCACTCCAAGCCCTTCAAGGTTTAGGTTTGTACGAAACAGACCGAAAAGAATTAAGTGCCGCCTTTACAAGCGTAAAATCATATTTCGCTTCCAAAGAAATTACTTTTTCTGATACCGAAGAAGGTTACGTCTACGTTCACATCGGCCGCTAAACCATGAAAAAATTATTTCCACAAAAAATAATTCTATCGACTGTCATTGCCCTGCTTTTTGCTGGAGGCTTTTTCTTTTCTAATACACACAAGGCAGAAGCGATTCTTGCTGTGCCTGTTAATGATTACATAGGAAATCTTGCCCTAGCCGACATCGTAGCAGCAACCGACGTTACCGCCACCGCCGACTCATGGCTCGAACTGAAAGAAAATATTCTCGATGGTATCGCCTACGGCCTCATCAATGCTATCATCGCTCAACTCGCCGACTCTCTCACCCAATGGATTAACAGTGGTTTCCAGGGTTCCCCCGGCTTCATTACCCATCCTGAAAATTTCTTTTTGAATGTGGCGAATGAAGCCTCGGGACAGCTCATCAACGATCTGGGTGCAAATTTTCTCTGTGAACCGTTCAGTTTTGATCTCAAGCTCGGCTTTAATTTAGGCTTGGATATTCCGAAGCTACGAAAGAAAAAAGTGCAGTGTACTCTTATAGGAGCATTGAACAATGCCCAAAGTTTTGCCGCTTATACCGCCGGTGATTTTGATGTTGGCGGCATGCCCGGCTGGATTTCCATTTCCCAACCGCAAAATAATCCCTATGGCGCTTTCATATACGCCTCTGCCGAAATTCAAGCCGAAGGGGTGCGCCAGAAAGAACTTTCTCTTATTCAATCAAACTGGAACAATGGCTTTAAATCGGTGACGGATAAGGTAAACAAGGCCATTAAAACGCCCGGCGTCGTCGTTGAAAAGCAATTAAACGATTCTCTTGACAGCGGCAAGCGGCGCATCGAAGCGGCTGATGAAATCAATGAAATTATCGGTGCGCTTCTTGGTCAACTCTTGAGCTCTTTGACAAATGGACTTAATGGTGAGAGCAGTCCGGATGTGTTAGTTGATTACACCAATCTCCCTATTTGTCCGTTAAATGCCATTACCATGCCAGACGGCAAGCCATGCCAACGACCTAGTACTGATCCCAACCGCGACACCACCCTGCCAAACTGTCCTCTAGGAAAAACTGACATTGACGGCAAACCCTGTAAGCTAGTGGCTCCACCACCGAAGGACGTTCCTCCAGACACTAACGGCCCGCAACTAGCAAGGAATTTGGCTTTTTCTGGTATCCCAACCCAATCAAACTTGTACAGTGATGATATCTTAAATGGACCAAAAAATGCGGTCAATGGTTCTTTTATAGATCTCTGTAACGCATATCCTGCTGCTAGTTGTACCGGCGGGGGCTTTGTGAATGCTCCGCCATGGTGGCAAATTGATCTTGTATCAAAATACCATGTCGACACAGTCAGAATAAGTGTTGCACGGCTTGATTTTGGAAGCCTCGATGGCTCATATCTCATTACTTCTGAAAAGCCGATTCCAGAAAATCTTAACCTCGCTAATCCTCCGCCAAACGTAAAGGTGACCCTTATTCCTAATCAAAACCGTAACGATTGGGTAATAGAGATGCCAGTTAATATAAACGCCCAATTTGTACGAATTCAAAGAGGGATGTTCAACGGTGTCGGCGTATACCTCGGCGAAGTCGAAGTCATGGGCCGCGATATTATTCCCGAGACAACTGCTTCCCTCTGTTCAGACAAGATGGACAATGATTTCAATGGCCTGACTGACGGGGCCGACCCATCGTGCGCAATCGCCTTGGATAAACCTACGGCAGATTCTCTTTCTGTTTCAACGAGCAAAAACACACCAGTAAGCATCCCTCTGAAAGGAAATGGGATTCCTCCATTAACATACGCTATCATCACCGGCCCATCACAAGGCAATGCAAGTCTCTCAAATGGCACCGTTTTATACACTCCAAACCGAAATTATACCGGCCCCGACTCTTTCACCTATACCATCACAAGCGGAAATAATAAAACGAGCGACCCGGCAACTATTTCTATTACCGTTGGAGGAAATCTTCCTATCCTCACCGCAAACCCTATTTCTGTCTCGGTCACTGCGGTAGGAGCGACAATCACACTGCAAGGAAACTGCCAGAACTGCCAAGACCCTATAACGTATGAAATAGTGACTGGTCCGGCACACGGTTCCTTCACCTTCGGTCCGTTTACTTTCCCGGGAGCAGTTTCCGGCAATTCAGTTGCTTACGTGCCGACTCTTAACTTCACCGGTTCCGACTCTTTCACCTATCGATCGATAAGCGGCAACCAAAGCAGTGCCATCGCTACTGTCTTTATTACTGTACAAGGCATCGTCCAAATTCCATTCCAATTCCCAACCCAATCTTCGACATTCCAAAATAACTTTCCAGCATTTGGAGCTCAAAACGCAATTGATTCTGATATGAAAAGTGCCGCGAGCACCGGCGCGGAAAATAACCCTACATGGTCAGCAACTCTTACCCGAAAGGTTCAACTCGATAGAATTGTGATCCTCCACAACAGCACGGGACCCGTTGAGGTATATGTTGACGGAAATCGAGTGGCTTTGATAGGCCCGAACCTCAACACTCCGACAACTATTTCTCTTAACAATGTGTCGGGGCAATTTATTGAACTTCAAGCCCATTTTGGACTGGGCAATGGACTAATAACCCTTTACGACATAAAGGTGTTCGGCAATTAAACCCATGACGCATATTAAGAAAAAAATCATTCTGCTGTTAGTTTTGATTGTTCCAATTCTCGTCATTTCTCCTTTTGGCGCGCACCTTGCTCATGCTGGCATGTTTGATTGGGTGAAAGACAATGTAATCGATGGGATAAATCAAATCGTCGCCACCATCGGATACATTGTCTTGTGGCTCGTGGCCCGGCTTGTCTGGATTGCCGGTATATTCTTGAACATGGCAGTGTACTGGAGTCTTCATATCACAGAACTTGTCGCCAAAGTGCCCGTCATTAAAGTTGGCTGGACTATTTTCCGTGATCTCGCCAACATGTTCTTTATTTTCATGATGCTCTGGACGGCCATCAACATGATTCTCTCCGGCTGGAGCAGTACTGCAAGTAATGCCATTCGGAATCTCATCATCGCGGCCCTGTTTATAAACTTCAGTTTCTTTTTTACTGGTCTCGCTATTGATGCCTCAAATATCGTGGCAAAAGGATTTTATGAAGCGGCGGCGCCAAAACCCTTTAATCCTCTCGATACGGACACATATGACGGCGGTATTGCTCGCGCCGTTATGAAAGGTTTCGGTTTGCAAACTATTTTCGATAACCCCCAAGCTTCTGGACACACATTGGCTGGAGGAATCGGCGCAGGGGGAGAAAATGGTAATTCTTCAAACTGGCTCAACACCATTCTTGTCGTTGTATTCGGCTCCATCTTCTGTCTCATTGCCTCTTTTGCTCTCTTTGCGGCGGCCGTCATGATTATGATCCGCACTGTGGTCCTCATTTTACTTTTAATGCTTTCGCCGCTTGGCTTTGTGGGAAAAATCATTCCTGAAACTAAAAAATACGCGGATCAGTGGTTCAGCACCCTTCTCAATGAATGTCTCTGGTTCCCGCTCTACATGGTTATGCTCTACGTAGTGCTCCGGGTGATGACTGAAGGTTCGGTGCGGGCGGCTCTAGGCCAGAACGATGCCACTTTTGCGAGCATGGTAAGCGGTGTCCAGGCCGGGGCCGTAGTAGTAGCATTCAACTTCTTCCTTTTGATGTTCTTGATGCTTGCTTCCCTTATTGTGGCGAAGAAAGTCGGCGCAGCGTCTGTCGGAGCTGGTATGGGATGGGCTTCAAGTCTCTACAGTAAAGGCATGAGTAAAATCGGAACTGGAGCTGGCGCTGTAACTGGCTGGGTTGGCAGAAACACTGTTGGCAGAGCAGCTGGCGCCGTGGGAAATAGCAATGCGGTAGATAGACTGGCAAATCGGCAAGGTTTTGTGGGATCAATTGGCAAGGGAATAAAAAGAACAGCAAGTGATGTGGCAAAAGGCAGTTACGATGTTCGAGATGCTAAAATTCCAGGCACTAAAGGCACACTCGGAGCTGGAGTTGCTTACGGTATGAGTCAAGGCACAGGAGCCAAAGTAGACTTTGGATCGGCAAAGACTGATAAGGAACGAAAGGAAAAAGAAAATAAAGAACGAGCTGAAAAAGATCGGAAGGTAGGAACCGAGAGAGTGCTCGGCCGTGGAGTGCGGCCAGAACTGACAGCCGCCCAGAGAACAAGTATGGGTCCGGTTGCTGCCGCAACCTATGACGCTGAACGAGATCGTGAAAAAACGGAGATAACTCGAACATTTAATAACATGACGACGAGTGAAATAACTGGTCTCCGTGCGGATGACATGGTAAGACATGCAGATTATCTTTCACCTCGCCACATCGAAGCCCTAGATAAAAGTGATAAATTTACTGAGCAAGAGAAAGCAAAAATTAAAGAGGCTCATTTTGCAAGAACAAATCGAGCTGTTGATGCAATACGTGCTGATCGTGAATATACAGAATATATGGCTTTACCTGTACCAGCTCGAACCGCAGCAAGTGCCGCAATGCCAAGAGATCAGTATCAAAGAATTATGGAAGTTCAACGCGCAGTGGCAACAAATCCTACCGCATACAGAACAGGAGTTGACGCACACAGAACTCACGTGAGAGGGCTTACAGATCAACAGCTTAATGTGATCAACCCAGAAATGTACAACGTAACCTCACCAGATTCTTCTATACAAAATCGCGCTGAAACTTTTGTCGACAGTGTCTCGCGGCCACAATTTGACCGTATAGTTAATAATGACAGAAACACAGAAGCACAAAGAAATTCCTTGAAACAATCTCGTGTTCGTGACATCGTAGCATCACTTACTCCAGGCAATCCTTCATATAACATTCCATCAGCGGCGACAAAAATCGGCAAAATGCATCCAAAAGATATTGCTCAAATTGATATTAGTTTAATTACTGATCCACGAATTCTTGCCGCATTCAATCCAAACAAACTCGCATCTCTAGCTAAAGATGACACAATGAGTGAAGCAAACCGCGGTCTCTTAAAAACAAGAATTATAACTGCATCAATAGGAGCTGCTCGCGGAACCCCCCTCGAAAGATCCCGCAAGTGGCTACTAACAAAAGGTATTGACCTCTACCCATAAAAATATGAAACAGCCAAAAAAAATTATTCAAGAAGCGTTTAGTAAAGCTTCAGAAGAAATTTTCAACGCCATTACCTCCGAAGAGGGAGACGATGTTCTGTATGAAATAGGGGAGAGAAACAATCTTACAGAAAAACAACTTGGAGAAATCGGCTCCGAAACCACCCTTGTCATGCTTGGCCTGACCAAACCGGAAGAGTTTATAAAAAGCATTCAGGAGAGAGCGGGAATTTCTGAAGATACGGCACGGTCAATTGCCCAAGACATAAACGAGAAAATTTTTCGGCCTATTCGAGATGAATTGAGAAAAATTCACGGCATCCCCACTGTCGAAACTATTAGACCCCCGGTAAGCGCGAACACTCCACCTCCACATCAAACCGTTCCGCCTCCCGCAAATTTGCCCACGATGTCTCAAGAATTCCAGACACCGAGCCAAAAACCT
>OBEQ011063751.1_pt1 | contig 70473 bp, 66 predicted proteins | sample 1670901 | NCBI WGS metagenome assembly OBEQ01 (sample SAMEA104232315, study PRJEB22302) | groundwater metagenome | biome: forest; feature: aquifer; material: groundwater | place: USA | collected 2011-08-07 | depth 5.4 m
AATTATTGGAGCACCCATGACCTTCTCCCAACGCATCACACGCATTAAACCATCGGCCACGCTGGCGGCGGCGGCGCGGGCGACGGCAATGATTGCGCAAGGCATCGACGTGATTAATTTCGGGGTCGGCGAACCCGACTTTGATACACCGGCGCACATCAAGCAAGCGTGTCACGAGGCGCTCGATCGTGGCGTCACCAAATATGGACCGGTCGCGGGTTTCCCGGCGTTGCGCACGGCGGTGTGCGAAAAATTATTGCGCGAAAATGCGCTCACGTACGCGCCCGAGGAAATTCTGATTACGCCCGGCGCCAAGGCCGCGATCCTCGCGGCACTGCAGGTGTTACTCGATCCCGGCGACGAAGTGATTATTCCAGCACCGTATTGGGTGTCGTACGCCGATCAGGTGTTGCTCAGCGATGGCGCACCCGTCGTGGTCGCCACGCAGGAAAAAAATAATTTTCAACTCACGCCCGGCGAATTGACACGCGCCATCACACCGCGCACTCGCATGCTGATTATCAATTCGCCGTGCAATCCCACGGGCGTGGTGTATTCCGCCACGGCGTTGCAATCCCTCGGTCGCGTGTGCGCCGAAAAAAATCTCTGGGTGATCACCGATGAAATCTACGAGGCGTTGGTGTACGCGCCCGCAATCTTCGCGAGTTTCGCCACCAACAATCCTCACTTGCGCGACCGCACGATTCTCATCAACGGATTTTCCAAAACCTACGCCATGACGGGTTGGCGACTGGGCTACGCCGCCGCACCGAAATCCGTGATCGCGCAGATGAACACGTGGCAGAGTCAGGTCGTCACGTGCGCCACCACGTTTGCGCAACAGGGCGGCATCGCAGCGTACACCGAATCGCAAGCCGACGTCGCTCACATGCGCGCAACATTTGCGACGCGACGCGATCTGATCATGAAATCCCTGCGCGCGATTCCCGACCTTCGCTGCGTAGAATCCACCGGCGCATTTTATGCGTTTCCGAATGTGTCGGCGTATTTGGGAAAAAAATTCAACGGTCAGCCCATGACCACCAGCAGCGAGTTGGCGGATTATCTTTTGAACGAAGCGCGCATCGCAGTCGTCGCCGGCGAAGGCTTCGGCGCACCGGGATTTTTGCGATTTTCTTACGCGCTGTCGACCGAGGCGTTGCAAACCGGACTCGACCGCTTCGCGCAGGCGTTGCAAAAATTAGAGTAGACCCCCACCCCGCCGCCCTGCTAGAGCGCGCGGATCATCCACCACACAAGGAGCGTCGTCATGGCCAATTTGAGTCAATCGAAAATTAATCGTCTGCATGCGGTGTCAAACGCGCAGGGCATTATTGCCGCGGCGGCCATGGACCAGCGCGGGTCGTTGCAAAAGGCGATTGCCACGGGCAAAGGGATCGACGCATCGCAGGTGACCGACGCGATGATGGAAGAATTTAAAACGGCGGTGTCGCAGGCGCTGTCGCCACATGCGACCGCCATGTTGCTCGATCCGGTGTGGGGATTACCGGCGGCGAAGGCGCGCGCGAAGGGGTGCGGGTTGTTGCTCGCCTATGAAGATAGCGGGTACGACAACACGCAACCGGGTCGCATGCCGAATCTGCTCACCAACTGGTCGGTGGAAAAACTCAAAAACGCGGGCGCGGATTGCTGCAAAATCTTGCTCTACTATTCTCCGTTTGAAAAAGCGGAACTCAATGCGATCAAACAGAAATGGGTCGCACAAATCGGCGACGAATGCGAAAAAGCCGGGCTCCCGTATTTTCTGGAATTTGTGGGCTATCCGGTCGATGGCGGCGACGAAAAAAGTTTGGCGTTCGCAAAAATCAAACCGGAAATCGTCACGCAAAGTATTCGCGAATTTTCCAAACCACACTACAAAGTCGATGTACTCAAAATCGAAGTGCCAGTGAACCTGCAATTCACGGCCGGTACGAAGGCGTTTGCGAATAACGGCGTTGCGTACGAAAAATCCGCGGCACTCGATTTGTATCGCGCAGCCGCCGCCGCCACGAAATTGCCGTTCATTTATTTAAGTGCGGGCGTCTCCGATGCACAATTCCGCGAGAGTCTTGAATTCGCCGCGGAAGCGGGCGTGGCCTACAACGGCGTGCTCTGCGGTCGTGCCACCTGGAAAGATGGCATTCCCGTGTACGCCAAATCGGGCCGCGCGGCGTTTGAATCCTGGCTCGCCGATCGCGGGGTGGCGAACATTACGGCCTTGAACGCCGTACTCGCCCAGGGCGCGAAACCGTGGTGGAACGCGTTCGGCGGCAAAGATCAGGTGAAAGCGGCGTAGTCGGTGAACAAAGGTTGACAGTCGAGGGACGAGGGACGACCGTCTGCCTGCGGCAGACTGGGACGAAGGACGCAACTGCAGTGAATGGTGTTTCGTCCCTCGTCCCAGCGACCGCAGGGAAGCGGTCGTCCTTCGTCCCTCGGTTTACCCAGGGATAGACGCAATGACATCCATTATCCTAGGTGTGTGTGGCGGGATTGCGGCGTACAAAAGTGCGGAGCTGACGCGACTGCTCGCGCGGGCGGGGCACGAGGTGCAGGTCATTCTGACCAAGTCGGGCGAGGAATTCATCACACCGCTCACGTTGCAAACGTTGTCGGGTCATCCGGTGCATCGCGATTTATTTAGTCTCAGCGAAGCAGCGGAAATAAATCACATCGCGCTCGCCGATCGTGCGCAGCTCGTGCTTGTTGCGCCCGCGACGGCGGATTGTCTGGCGCGTGTGGCGCACGGACTGTGCAACGATTTACTCACCACCGTCATCTGTGCGACCCGCGCGCCCGTGGTGTTCGCGCCCGCCATGAATGTCCACATGTGGGAAAACACAATCACGCAACGCAACGTGCGCCTCCTCACCGAATGCGGTTATCATATTATTCCGCCCGCAACGGGCGAGATGGCGTGCGGTCACACCGGTGCGGGTCGCTTGCCCGAACCGGCGGAGTTGGTTTCGGCGATTGAGCGATGGCTGTCGTGAGTCGTCGTAATCGGTTTTTCGTAATCGAGATCGTAATCGGCCTTTGCTGTCAACTCACGACTCCGCACTCACGACCCACGACTCATCCCCACAATCCACGCATAATGTTCCGCACTCACGGGCTGCACCGACAGGCGGGAGCCGCGTTGCAGGACCATCATGCCGGAAAGTTCCGGTTCTTCTTTTAATTCCGACAACGCAATCACGCGGGGAAATTTCGCGACGAATTCGATATCGACCATGAACCAGATGGGATTTTCGTTTGTGGATTTGGGATCGAAATATTTGGATTGGGGATCGAGTGCGCTGTGATCGGCGTACCCATTTTTCACGACCCGCGCCAAGCCCGCCACGCCCGAGGGTTCGGCGTTGGAATGATAAAACAAAACACGATCGCCGAGCGCAATATCATCACGCAAAAAATTACGCGCCTGAAAATTGCGCACACCATTCCAGAACGTGACCTGCTCGCGCGCGAGATCGTCGATGGAATACGAGGTTGGCTCGCACTTCATGAGCCAATATCGCTGCGGGCGCGTCGTCATGATTTAGGCGGTCGGTCGTGGCGTAACGAGTGTACGCACAAAGAGCGACAACGGATTATCCTGCCACACTGCCTGCGAGGTTTTCAGCTGCCACTTGTTCTCTTTTTTTACGACGGGAATGGAGCACAGCTCCGCACGGGTGGCATCTGTAAAGACCAAACGACCGGTACTGGCATCGGCCACAAACTGCACCGTTCCTTGCGTCAAGGCCGTTTCTCCCCTGTTGATCACACCAGCAGCACCAGTCGCGATCCGCAACGGACCACCCGCCACCAACACAAACTGAAATGTCTCGTTGGGAAGACGAATCAGCAACCGCAGCTGTGCCGGTTTCGTCAGACCATTTGAAAGATCCGCATCCAACTCAGTACGCATGAGCGCTGGGCGCGTCTGCGCGTCGTTCATACAGTCATCCCAGGTAACCACCGTTCTGGCGGTTCGTCCGGCTGGCACGGTCCGGGCGGCACATTGCACCGCCATTGCAAAATCAGAGGCGGCGGCTCGCGCACTGGTCCATGCATGCTCTTGGTGGAGCGCAGCGGGCGCTGAATGCAGCACATTTGCGGGCACAACCGGCCTTGCGCCTACGGCACCACGCGCAATCAATTGAGCGGCCCTGCTCACTGGATCTTGAAATAATCGCATACACTTCCTCTGCACTTTCTCCCTTGAGTAGGGACTGAAAAACTTCCGTTTTATTGAAAAATTGTGGACTAGAAACGTTCGGCCACTCGGCGCAAAAATTCTGCGAATGGTGCGGCGATGTTGGGGACGTGCTTCGTGTCGGTCACGACCCATTCCGCTGCTTCGGAACACGCCATGCCAAGGACGGCGACTTGCGCACCCGCGTCATTCGTAAAACGCAATTCACCGCTGTTTCCAGAAGCAACAAATACCACCGCTCCCGCAAACACAGCGCCCGCGCGATCGAGATCGCCTTCGAGCACCAAATGACACTCGGGACCAGTCTCCGTGTCCCACAAGGCAACCGGGAAGCGGTGAAAATCCATTTCACACACGTGTCGAAAATCCCGCGCCCGCACCACTGGGACGGTGCGACACGTGGGACGAAATCCGTAGTCGCGCGCAACGACCCGTTCTGCGCTGTGGGCGTGGGCCATCAGGCTACCGGGGACTCCAATTGGTCGTGCGGCTTGCAAGTTCATACACAACACATTCCCTTTCCAGATCGAGCGGTGAGCGGGCGCTTCTAGAGATGCCCTGCTCCTGTGTCAAATGGTATTCATCGAAAAAAAATCCGCCGCCATGATGCAGATCAGGAATTGTCGCTTGACGATCACCACCCGCCGACCTAGATCCAGCAAGGGTTGCCGGGGAATGAAAGGCAGGAATTATGCTCAACTCTCGTCGTTGGTTGGTTTTTTTCTCGCTGATCTGTTCTGGCATTGTCTCCTCCACCGCCAACGCCACCGGACCACAGCAAAATTTCCTGACGCGCCACGGAGAAAACCTCGTACTCCGCAAATCGATGCTGGAAGCGCCGCTCCTGTTGCTGGTCGCGCAAGTCGAGAGCACATCCGATCCCGAACCGCTGCTGTTTAGCCCCACGCCGCTGCTGCATTTCTCGCGCAACGCATCGACACTGCAACTCATGCAGGAACGCCGCGGCGAAACCGCGCAATCGCTGAACGTGACCCCACTGTTGCTCACGACATTTCCGATTGTCGCGGAAGATCCCGACACGATCACCTTCGCATTTCACGCTGGCGGGTTGGCGGAACAGTTCATGCGCACTTACGCAACCGCGGACAGCGCCACGCAATCGAACCAACTCTTGTTGAATGCACCAGCCAGCGCACCCACACACGGCGCGTATTTCCGGGCGGACTCCGCAGGACCTGGTTGGTACTCGGTGGAAGAAGTCGTGGGTGGCGCAGGAGCCGTATTACGCTTTACGTTTTGGGATGCGAACGCCTCGACCATGACGCCACGACTCGACGACCCGACCGATCAGATCGGACTCTTCACGCTGCCGCTGCAACACATTGGTCGCACCAGTCCCGACCACATCGTGCGGCGTTGGAATCTGTCGCAACCGCTCACGTTCTTTATTTCTGCGAACACACCGGCGACTTTTCGCGGCGCGGTTCGCGAGGGCGTGTTGGCGTGGAATAGTGCGTTTGGTCACGAGGTACTGAAGGTTGCCGACGCGCCCGCCAGCGCGCGCCCGGGCGATCCGCGTTTCCCGCTGATCCAATGGGTCGAAGACGCGACCGGTCTGGCCATCGGCATGAGTCAAAGTCATCCGCTCACCGGCGAAACGCTCACGGCACTCATCACGGTGCGTTCCGGATGGACGCAACTGCACAACGATGGAGATTTTTTGGTCGATGGGAAATCGGGAGACGATCACGAGTCGGCGGTGTTGTGCCGCTACGACGCCACCGACATGGCCGCCGATTGGGAGAAGGAAAACGTCGCCGCGCTCGACGAATCGACGCGTCGCCAGATTGTGTTGCAGCAATTGCGCACGGGGGTGATGCACGAAGTGGGACACGTGTTGGGACTGCGTCACAATTTCGCGGGCTCGCTCGATTCGCAAATCGATCCCGCAAACGACGCCGACGACTTACAAAGCGCCATGCGCGGAGAACGCCCAAACGACGCGCCGTTGCCGTCGTCGTCGGTCATGGACTATCTGATCGGCCCCGACGCGATTCGGATGTCCACACCGGGAATTTACGATCGCGCCGCGATTGCGTGGGCATATGAATTGTCCGATCTGTCACAACTCGATCAAACGCAATTTCATTTTTGCACCGATTTTCAGGCGGGTCAGATTGCGGATTGCGAGCGACACGATAGTCAGGCCGATCCGTTGGATTGGTGGGATCGCGAATTGGAATCGTGCGCGCGCGCTGTAAGTCAGTGGATGGTCGACAACATCATCGTGCCGCCCGAACAAATGAATCAGCTCACCGCCGACACCAGCACGTATCACCACATTGTGGGACGGTTATTGAACGCGCAACAAACGGTGCGTACGTACCTGCACGCCAATACGTGGGTCATTGCCGGACACTATCCGTATGAACGCAAAGCCCACGCGCTCGCGATTTTGCAACACTACTTCGGCAACACGATGATCGATCCGCAAGGCATGCAACTCGCACTACATCCGCTGGTGCGTCCGCCACTGACCGCAGCGATCAATCAATTAACAGCACAGGCCGCGCAACCGACCGACGACGGCCGCTGGGCGCGACAAGTCCTGGCCAATCTGGTCAGCGCGTTTCGCGATTTTCTGCAACCGCCGGAGATGTGATGTAGTGGCGCGACTATCCCGCAAAAAATATTTTTTCGTGCTGGGCCGCACGCGCGAGTTGTAGGTCGAACGTTACCAAGCGCGTCGCGGGCAATTCTTTTTGTAGCATGAGCGCCGTGGCCAGATGCCAAAGATCCGCACCTCTCAGCCGATGACGCCCCGCTAATACTTCAAGCTGCTCGGCCGATGGCGCAATGTGCAGCTGACACCAAAATCCCTCGCGCACATCGCGTAGAAATTCCGTGCAACGTAATTTCACGGCGGTTTCGCCAATGCGATGCAACACCGAGATCACTTCGGCCAACGCAAGCGACGACAGGTAGTGAGTCCGCTGCGGACGCAAGGCCGCGTGCGCTTTTGGAGAATGAACATCCTCGACGAGCAGAGAGATCACCGCGGAGGCATCCCAATAGAGATCGCTGGTGGGCGTCATGGCATTAAAACTTGTCGCGGTCGCGGCGCAGCAGCGCTTGCAGATCGCGCGGTTTCTTCAATGGCACTGCGGAATATGATCGCGGCGCAGTCGAACGCGCGGGTGTGATCCAGCCGCGCTCGGCCAGGGATTGCAGCACCTGTTCGCGGCCTACCTCGTGCTGCGGATACGGCACAATCTGCGCCACTTCCTTGCCCCGACAGGTAATATCGATGACCATACCGGCACGCACCTTGGCGATCAGACGGGTTAATTGGGCCTTGGCTTCCCGTATGCCCATCGTTAATTTGCGACCTGATCCCATGTGGTCACTGTAGTCACATTTGGTGATGACGGCAAGATTTTTTCGTCATCGTCATCGTTTTTTTCCTAATCCTAATCCTAATCCTAATCCTGATCGTAATCCTGATCGGTATCGGAATCGATTACGACCTCGATTACGATTAGGAATTATGATTATGATTAAGAATTACGACCACCGACGACGAGAACACCAAAAAGCCCCGGGTCATCAATCACCCCGCAGCATCTCCTTCCCCTTGTCCTGATCTCTCGCTACAATATTGGTCTGTGAACGAGACCACGCAGACGAACGACACGATTGTGGCGGGGCAGCTGACGTATCGGATTATCAAGCCGATCGGCGCGGGCGGCATGGGGCAGGTGTTTTTGGTGCAGGCACCGGATCGCGCCGAACCGATTGCACTGAAATTTCTGTCGGCAGGCATGATGTCGGAAACGCGCATTGCGGCCTTCAAACGCGAATTTTCGCTGCTCGCGGAATTACATCATCCGCACGTCTGTCGCGTCTTCGATTTTGGATTTTCTTCGTCGCATCGCCAATATTTTTTTACGGCGGAATTTGTCGAGGGCGAGGATTTGTTTCGTGCACTGCTGCAAGCGCCGATCGACGAGGTCGAAACAGTCATCGCACAAATTTTATCGGCGCTCGAATTTGTGCACAGCGTCGGGCTGATTCATTTCGATATCAAGGGCGACAATCTGCTGGTCAGTCGTCAACACGGTCGCCTGCACGCGACGCTCGTCGATTTCGGGGTGACGAGTCCAGCGGGCCAACCGCTCAAAGAAATTGCGGGCACGTTGTATTACATGGCGCCGGAGTTGCTGAATGGCCAGAGCGTCATCACGCATCGCGCCGATCTCTATTCGCTGGGCGTGGCCTGCTATCGCCTGCTCGCCGGTGTGTATCCGTACGAGGTGCAAACGCTCGAGGCCGCGAAAGAATGGCATCGCACGCAAAAACTCGATTTGGAACCCCTGCAGAGTCGCGGCGTCCCGGAATATTTGTGCCAGATGATTGCGCGCCTGATGGCGACCGATCCGGAAGAACGTTTTTCCTCGGCGCGCGTGGTCTTGAATTTTCTCTCGCTCTATTCCCACACGAAATTTCTCGATCTGCCGGTGTTGCAACGCGCCCAACTCGCCGAAGGCCCGCTGGTGGGACGCGAGGGACCGCTCGCCACGATTCGCAACGCGATTGGGCGTATGGTGCGCTACACGCAAGTGGATGGCACGGTGGATCAGGAAGAACATCCGCAGACCTATCTGGTCGTCGGCGGGCGCGGATTGGGCAAATCGCGGCTGTTGAAAGAAATGAAATCGAGTGCGCAACTCGAAGAATGCGCCACCTGGTTGGTCGACGGCGAACGCGAAGGTCGCGACCTCGCGAATTTTCTGGGCGCGTTTGGTCAGCCGGTCGGCGATACACCACCGTCACCGGATGTGGCCGGCGAACATTTGCTGCAGGCCGCGCAGGATCGCGCCACCTGTTACCTGATCGACAATTTTGATCGTGCGAGTCCCGCCGTGCAAAAAACGATTCTCGCGCTGTTGGGTCGCCTCTATTCCGCAACACTCGCGCATACGGCGCCACCGCTGATTGTCGTCGTCGCATTTTCTCCGGACAGCAGCACCGCGCCCCGCGCCACCGGCGCCGCGTCGCTCGAATTGCAAGCGCTCTCGCGCGAAGAAGTGCAACAATACATTACGCAACTCGTCGGCGCGCACGAGGACCTCTCGGATTTCACGAACGCCGTCTGGAACTTTTCAAACGGCGTGCCCTTTCTGATGGCCGAGGCCGCGCGGCGGTATCATCACGACACCGGCGCACTGCCCGATTCCATCGAGGAATTGTATCACCAACAAATTGCGAAGGTGTCGCCCGCCGCACGCGAGTTGTTGGAATGTCTCTCGCTCGCGCGCGCCCCACTCTCGCCCGGCGATTTGCAAATGATTCAGGGCGCGATCGATGAGGTCGCATTGCATGAATTGCGTCTGGAGGGATTGATTCGCTTCAATCCCGCCGACGATACCGCAATGACCGTCACGGGCGCGCTGGCGGAAACCGTAAAGCAAGGCCTGACGCCGCAGCGGCGCCAACACCTCGCCGATCGCTTACTCGAATGGGTCACCAGCGATGCCGCGCATCACGCGATCGATGCCACCGAATATGTTCCCTTCGCCTCGGATCACGTGCGCGCGATCGAGATTTTGCGCAACGCGGCGCACACGGCGGAGACGCAAGGCGAAGGCGAACGCGCGGTCGAGTTGTTACGCCGCACCGAAGAGATCATGACGCAACAACCCGCACTCGGCGCAGATCTCACCGCCGTGCGCCGCAAACTGGCCACGCTGTTTTTGTACCAGGGAAAATATCAGGCCTGCGAAGAAATGTTGCATAGTATTTCTGCAGCAGGTCCGCCGGAGGTCGAGGAATTAAAAATGTTGGGACTGATTCGGCGCGCGCAACGACGACCGAAAGAGGCCGGAGAAATTTGCGATCAGGCCCTGTCGCTCCTCGGGGCCGACCCCAGCAATCCGACGTTTCTCTTTTTGCAAAACGAGCGCGCCCAATCCTATCTGGAAGAAGGCGCCGTGCCGCAGGCGATTGATCTCTATCAGCAGTCCCACGCCTGGGCGAAACAACTCGACGCCGCCAAACAGGCCAAGGTCACGAACAATAATTTGGGCGTCGCGTTGGCGCGGGTCGGAAAATTCGATGAGGCGCTCGCGTTCTATCACGACAAACTGGCCATGCACGGCCACGACAAACGCATCGTGGCGTCGATCTACGGTCAGCTCGGCGTGATTTATTTGCACGCCGGTCGCGCCGACGACGCGCTCAAACATTTTTCGATGGCCTGGCAACGTTCCCTGGAAATGGGTACGCAACACAACGCCCTCGCGCTGCTCGACAACATCATTGTGCTGCTGCAAAAAAAAGCCGCCTACTCGGATGCCCTGGAGTACGCACAACAGGCATTCCAAATCAAGGCGGCGGGCGGCACCGATACCGATTTGGCGCGCAGTCTGCTGACCGTGGCGCAACTCTATTTAAATCTCGGCGTCCCGGATTTGTCGGCGCGATATCTCACGCAGGCGATGCGCCTCGCCCGCAAAAGCCGCAGTCATCAGTCGTTGGGTTGGATTCACATGACGTTTGGTTACTTGTACAAAGATTTGGGTCGCCTCATGGAAGCGATCAACGCCTTCGAAGAAACCATTTCGATCGGCGAAAATAATCACGATGAAGGATTGGTGCGGTGGGGCTGTTACGGCGTCGTCGATCTGCTCGTGGAAAACGGCGAACTGGAGGAAGCGAAACCCTACTTGCAACAATTGCAACCGCTCATGGCGAGTGAAACCGATCCCGAGTTTCGCTGCCGCTACGCCATTCTTTCGCACAAGATCGAGGTCCTGCAGCAGCCGCATCCCGGCGACCACATTGGGCCGCTGCTTCTCGAACTCGCGGCGTCGTGCGTCGCGCAAGCCTGGACCGAACTGCATTGGGAGGTCGAATATTTGATCGGCGTGTATCATCACAAACGCGACGAGCTCGAGGCCGCACTGCAGCATGTCGGTACGGCCCATGCAATCATCACGACCATTGCGCAACATTTGGGTGAGGAATTTCGGCGCAATTTCACACGGCAACGGTCGCGGGCCAAAGTCATCGTCGACATGAAAACGTTGTCGCGCGCACATCAGCGGGCGATGGCGTCGTCGGCAACTTCGGCCTACGATCAATCCACCGACGCGGGCAACAAAACCGTCGCCGGCCAGACGAATCCGAGTGGCGTCGCGGCCCCGGATTCCGCGGTGTTGGGTGGCACCAACGTGGTTCCCCGAAAAACCAACCCACCCGCAGCCGCCTTCCGACCCAATACATCGCTCGCCGATTTGGAACGCGAAATTCTCGCGAGCGCGCTGCAATATTTTCACGGCGATCTTTCGCAAACCGCCCAATCGCTCGGAATTACGCCGCAGGATCTGGCGGAAAAAATCGATGCGTATGGATTGACAGCGTCGTCTAATACGTTGTAACCCAGTATCCATGCCGGTTAGCCGTCGCCCACTCGATTTGAATTTGACCCTCGATCTCGCGCTCGCGGATTTTTATCAGGCCGAGTTGGCGAATGACTCCTATCGGATGCAACAATCCTTCACGGAAATCACCTCGGTCGCGCAGGAATTGGCAACCACCGATCAATCGACTTTTTGGATATACAACGATGACATCGATAATGCGGAAGGTCGCTTTCTCGCCGCCACGGGCCAGTGCGGCCAGGCCACGCAACGGCTCTGGGCCCCGTATCAGGATGAAAAACTCGCCGCGGCGTATCCCACGGCGCTCGTGTGGGCACATCGGTGTTTGCGCGCAACGAACGATGGCGAAAACGCGGCGCACTTTGCCATTCTCTCGGCGGCGTTCGTCAATGCGCAGGCGCTGCCGCCCATCTGGCGCGCGCGGATCTGGGCCGCGCTGGCCTGGAGTATTGCGCACTATTCGGCGGCCATGATTCCCGTGCTCGGCACACTCGATCTGCCGTTCGGTTATTATACCGAGCCGACCACGACCGTTTTGTATCCGCCCCCGCTCGAAATCCCCGCACCGCGTCCCACCAAACCCAGCGTGGGAGACTCGCGGTACGCTATTACGCAATTCAAACCGAGCCAGGACACTGTGCCTGGCACCGACGAGAGTGCCACCCCGGATGAATCGGCAGAATCCCGTCAGGTGTTCAACGCCGTCCTGGCCTTGCGCATTGCCACCACACTCGACCCGACCAATGGCGATTATTGGATGGAACTGGCCGTACAATATTTGTCCGCACAACTCCCTGATTTGGCCGCCGAGTCCCTCGAAACAGCTTTTTCATTGCCACTCGTGTCACACCCCCTCGATGAACTATGGACCTTGCGGGGTCATCTCGCGGCACGGGCCAACGACACCGGCTTCGCCGATTATGCGTATCGCGTGGCCGCCCGCTACAATACCGACGCGTGGGGCTTCGTCGTCTCGAACCAATTTTCCGGACATCATTTTGAGGCGTCTGCCGCGGCGTTCATCGAGGCCGAATCAGAAAGGCAGCCCACCCAATCATTGCACGCCTTTTTTTTGGAGAGCGCGCTGGAGCAAATGTCCTATCTGCCCGATCAAAACCAGGTCCCGATCATCGCCCGTCGCATGCTCGCGCTGCGCCCGACCAATCCCACACTCCAACTCCTGACGGCAATCGTCGAGCGCCAATCGGCCCGCAGCATCGACACCGCCCAGGCCGCCTTTGCACGTTTCGAGGCCGTGTGGCCGACATTACGCGAGCTCCCCACGGGCGTGTCATTGCATATCAAGGAGCGCTGCCAGCAATATCTGGCGCTGGCGACATTGCTGGTGGCGGCCAAAAAAACTGCGCCCGCGGACACGCTGCTCGATGCACTGGGCGTCTTCATCAATGCGCAAACCGAATGGACCGCAGAGTTGGCGCCGTTTCGCACGCAGATGCAATTGCTGCGGGCCCTCGCGCACAACGACGCCGCCGCCGCACGTGAATTAATCACCCAGGCTGGCGTGCCCTCTGGCGATGACATCATCGACCCGCATGACGTCGATCAAGCCACGTTGGTGCGGGTGTATTCGCAAATCATTGATGGATTGGCGAAGCAGCTCCACTATGTCGAGGCCGCCACCGCGCGCCAACAGGCCTTGCCGTACCTCGATGCGGAACATCAGCAGTCACTCGATGTCTTCTTTTTTAATCGCATCATCCGTGCGCCGGAATTTGTCCGACCCGCAGATCCTGGAAAAGTGTTGCCCGTGGCCTACGCCGTGCGCGTCGTCGCACCGGACGATTATATTCACCAATACCTGGCCGCGCGCATTCGTCGCATTGCCGACAACGTCACGCCAGATTTCGAAACAGCGTTCGCCGATTTTCACGCGATTCACTTCGCATCCGTTCCGCCCGCGCTCGCCGTGGCCTTTACATTGGAGCGCATCGAACAACATTTTTTTCTGGGCAAGGCGCTCACCGAACGCGAATATGGCGACGAAGCGCGCGACCGCGGCATGAAAGAGTTGGAGATCGCGCTCGATTTGGCATTGCACTTCGTGCCGCCACCCGACTGGCGCAACGATTCCCACACCGCCAGCGATGTGCTGGATATCAAGGCCGTGGTGGTCTGGGTGCACTATCATTTGGGTAAAGCCACCGAGATGCTGCGTTATTACGAATCATGTATTGCCACCGGCAACGCCCTGCGCACAGAGTTTGCCACACTGCAATCCACGCTCGCCAAACGCATCAGCCCGGCCGATGCCAACATCTACGACCTCGAAGGCAAAGACGTCTCACTCGTGAACGCGCTGGCGTGGTCGCATCTGCATATCGCCAAACCAAAAATTCAGAGCCTCACGCCAGCCGAGCAAAAAATTGGGTATCAATATTTTCTCCAACACATCGCGCCGCTGGTTGCGGAACTGGAGAAGAAGGTGTATCTGGAAACCACGGCGCACGGCGACGCGCTCCGTCACCCGGACACGCCCGCCTATTGGGACGACGCCCATTTTCTGCTCTACGCCTACTATCGCAATCTCGCCGACTATGATGACCAGCTTGCTTCCGAGACCGAGGCACAACAACCGTTGTTTCCGCCACTGCCGACAACACCCGGCAACGAGGCCGGCAAAAATCGCTCTATGATGTGGCGCGACAAGGCGCGCGTGGCAATCGATGGCGTGATATTGCCCGCCTGGCGGGCCGAGGTATTACGAGGCAAGGGATGGATCGAACTCGGAGCACGGAATTACGACCAGGCCATTCAATTCGCCGAAGAGGCATTATCGGCGGAACGCAAACCGGTCTATCGAACCTCGATCCGCCGCATTATCATTTATAGTCTGCGCCAGAAATTGCGGACCGGACTCACCCTGGCGCGCCCCGAAGTGCGCCGAGACACCTGGCTGCGCATGCTCGCGGTGTGCGTAGACAACGTTCTCCAGGGTCACAATGACAAGGATATGCTCATGCTGCGCATGGCGGTGAACGATTTCAACCAGATTGCCGCTCCGGTTTGGAACAGCGATCCAACCTTTTGCGCGATAGTGAATGCCCTGCGTGAAAAACTCACCACGCTCGGAAAAAATTCCGTCGATCTCCTCATCGCCGATAAGCAGTGCATCTAGAACCGCCAGACCCTCCCGTTTTCTCAGATCCATTTGAGAAAAATCGTAAAAAAATACCCGCAAAAACCCTTGTCGTCGTCAAATTTTATTCTCAGAGTGCAATAAAATTGACGATCACCCCCGTCGGACATTTGGCACATCGGCTGCATTAATCGCCAAACATCAAGGGGGAACGTATGAAAATGAGAATAGTCGTCGGGGCGCTCGCCGCCATGTTGTTGATCCAATTACCGTCTGCCTTTGCCAAGACTGGGGACATCGTGGCTGGATATTTTAATCCCGACAGCAAACAGATTGTCATTCTGCTGGCCGGCCCCAAACAGAATGAGGCATTTCTGCTCGGCGACAGCCTCACGGCGCTCACACCAGACTCGAGCATCGTGGATGATTCGAGCGGCACCATGCTCAGGATCCTGAACGACAAGAGTAAATTTCTGAACGCCTTCAGTGCGGGCAGCGCGGTCTTTGCGAATGAACGCACACTGCCAATTTCTCGGCAATTTGCGGACTGGGATGCCGCGGTGCACGCGATCTTGGGCGCCGATGGCCACGCCCTGCTCTCGCAAATGATCACGGGAGCCGCCGCCAATCCCGCGATGCCAACGACCGTTGCCGATGCGATGGACATTGATCGAACCGTCGGCATGGCGGGAAAATTTTGCTGGAAACCTGGCAAACAACCAACCACCGGCACCGCACCGGTTGCAAGCGAGGGCGCAGGTAATGGCGGTGGTGATAAACATCCGTCGCCGATCGCAAGCGAAGGCGCGGGCAATGGCGGCGGCGATAAATTACCAGCGCCGATCATCCGCTCAACGGCCGCAACCGGGCCAGCCGCAGCCCGAGTCGTTGCACCACCGGTTCCTGCATGGTCGCGTTAATTGTTGAAGAAGGTTGCACAGTACGAGCGGTCGTCGATTGCCACACCAGGCGATCGACGACCTGCGTTTTGATCGTTACTTGCCGACATCGAGCAATTCGACATCGAACAAGAGCGTGGCCTTCGCGGGAATCACGCCCGGCACCCCTTGTTCGCCGTACGCGAGCGTGTAGGGAATCGTGAGTTTGCGATGTCCGCCGACCTTCATGCCCGCCACGCCTTGATCCCACCCTTTAATGACCTGCCCCGCGCCCAACACAAATTGAAACGGCTTGCCACGATCGCGCGAGCTGTCGAATTTTTTTCCGTCGGTAAACGTGCCAGTGTAATGTACCGACACCGTTTTGCCCGACACCGCTTCGGTGCCGGCGCCGACTTTCAGATCCTCGATTTTCAATTGCGTCACTTCCGGCGCGGCCTTGGCGGCGGCGGTTGGTGCGGACATAGTCGCTCCTGTGGTTGATTTGGTCGTCGCCGCGGCGGCGTGCGCGTTGCCTTCGAGCGGCGCGTGATACGTTTTACACGCAAGCACCAACACCGTAACGCCCAACACTGCCGCAAATTTTTGATTCATGGGTTGTCTCCTTTGCAAGAGCGGGCGAAGTACTCTGATTGATTTGTTGAATCAATGGGAAATTTTTGAATGGTTTAGGAATGGTTAACTAAGCGCGCGGTAGATTTCGCGGCGATGACCAACTTCGACGACCAGGACGAGGAGTCTGTGGGCTTGAATTTCGTACAGAATGCGATAATCGCCCACCCGAATACGATAAATGGATTCTGCGCCGGATAGTTTCTGCGCACCCGGCATATGGGGATTTTTACCCAGCGCATCAAATTTGGGCGCGAGGCGCCGCTGGACCACGGCATCCAGCAGACGAAACTGTTTGGCGGCACGTTTGGAGAATTCAACGCGGTAGCTCACGGGAGTGTCTCGCTATTTCACCGCGGGTCGCAACTTGCTCCAGGGCACGGATTTGGAGCGCTTGGCCGCTTTCAACGCCTGGCGCGCATCGTTCAGATCGGCCTGATCCTCCAGCGCTTCCAACCGCTCAACATCTTCGATCGGCACGACCGCCACGATCGCCTTCCCCCGTCGGGTCAGAATCAGCCGCTCGCGCCCAAACGCCGCCCGATTGATGAGCGTCGAAAACGCATTACGGGCCTTGACTGTTGTCATGTACATATGGGCTGAAGTGTACATTTCGGCACATACGGCGTCAAGGGAAAAATCATTCCTATGGCGATTTTTTCGGCGTCGTTCCGTTTACGGCTCACGCGGTTGCTGCTTCTCGGTGCCATCGATGAGTGGTGTTGTCCTCGTTACCGACAGTCGACGGGCGGACCAGATGTTGCGTGCGAGCGAGAGCGTCACGGTTTTTCCATTCGGTTTTTCTACGGTGAGCACAACGTGCGAATCGCGCGGTCCGCTCATGCCGCGCATGAGTTGGGTTGCGGGATCGAGCAAACCATCCAGGGTTCCATCGCTGCTCAATGCGCGAATCGGTTTGCCGTCGACGTGTGTAATCGCGTCGCCGCGTTGCAGGCCAGAACCAGCCTCACCGCCAGCGGGATGCACCTGCAGGACGGTCAGGGCGTCGAGCGAGCCTTCACGCGGCATCAATTTTACACCGATTCCAAACGGTTCGTCGGTCGCACCATTCGCAATATTCCGCGCCCGCAGGGCCATCTCAACAATTGCCGAGCGTGTTTTTGATTTAATGAAGATCGATTTGGTGGATTGTTGCATCTTGTCAAATCGCGCCAACGCTTCCTTTTCTAACGCATCGATTTTTGCCAAACGCGCGGCACGATCTTCTGCCCGCGCGGGTTGCAGCACCGCATCCTGCAGTTTCCATTCAACCTCATCGACCAACGTCGCCACACCAAATTCGCGGCAATTCAGGTCGAGCGCTGCACGATCTCGATCGATGGGCGCCGCCCCCGCATTCTGATACGCTGCGGTCTTGAGATCATCGACGCCAATCGCTCCGTCGTGGCGCATATCGTACTGCTCGAGCCACGGGGCCCGATCAATCGAGCCACAAACATACGTAGCAAAATCTGGATTCACGGCGATGGGTCCAGCTGCGCCACGGCTCCCTGCCATCAAGCCATGACGATCGACATACGCAAAACCCTCGTAAACCATGAAGAGAGCGGCGCCAAGAACGCCTATCGTCGTAAGAACCGGCAAAAGAGAAACTTGCCCGGATCCGCGCGGAGCAGTGCGCAAGAAACGCGGATCGAGACCTCGCTGAAGAGGTGAGGCACCACGGGCGGCAGATTGACTCGTCGCCGTAAAACTATTTGGTCGATTGTGGGCAGGTGTCCGCGCATTTCCACCACCACCACGCGCCAACTTCACACGCCGCCCCGCACCATACGGAATTCTTCCAACATGCAAACCGCCCGCTGATCCAGTCATAATGCCTCCCAGCCCCCGACGCGGGGCTAACACTCGATGGCAGCTGTGTCAAATTATTATGTACCGAGGTGCCGACGTGCCGATGTTTTTTAAAGGGAGGGTGACGGATTTGTTTTTTACATCGGTACATCGGCACTCCGGCACCTCGGCACAATGAGTTAATGCGGAGGCGCATCAATCTGCGCGCGGCGGTGTTCGAGATGGGATTTGTATTCGAGCGCCTTCGCACGCGGATTCGTTTGCCAATTCACACCGGCGAGCGTTTCCGCGATGATCGCGCGCGCGCGGTCGCGGTCACCTTGTTGCACGAGCATGTCGGACAGCGCATCGGCGACCCACAAGCGATTACGGGCGTACGACAAGGCGTACGCCTTCGCGCCTTCCTGAATCGCCGCACTCATTTGCCCCTGATCGCGCAAGATCAGCGCGTGATGATAGTAATATAAATAATCATCGGGAAAAGTTGTGATCGCACGCTGCGCGAGTTCTTCCGCCTCGACGAGCGCCACGCCACTACGCAGCAAACGCAACGCCGGCGCGAGTTGACTTTGCACATCACGCAATTTTTTTGCGGCGTTGATTTGTTTCAACAACAGAAATCCACCGTCGCGATAGATCGCACGAGCACCGTCGGTGTCGCCCGCCTGCTCACGCGCTTTCGCGTCATCCATGTAATGATCCGAAGCGAGTTCCGCCACAGGCAACGCGTTTTTTGCAAACTGCGCCCACGACACATGCGGCATAATCGATTTTGCAATGTTGTGCATCTGCGCAGCAAGTTCGTGTGGAGTCGGCGCATCGCCCCACGCGCCCAGCGGCGTCAAGTCTGGCTTGGCGAAAATCACCGTAGGATAACCGGGCACCTGAAATTTCGCCATGAGCGCGTCGGCGGTCGCGGCATCGCCATCAATCCGCACACAAAAAAATTCGCGCGCCGCCTGCACGACAGTGGCGTTGTGCCACACCGTCTCTTCCAAACGCTGACAATACGGGCACCAGCTCGTGGTGAACAACAAGAGCATCGGGCGATTGAGTGTGGCGGCCCTGGTGAGTGTCGCGGCGTCGTTGGTGTGCATGTACCAGTCCATCTGCGGCGTCGAGAGCGATTTACAGGCCGAGAAAAAAATGAGGCTGAACAATAAGAGCGCGGATGCTGTGCGAGGACGCTGCGGCATGATACGCAGCGATTATCGTAAAGTGGAGCGGTGGGCAAGCTGTCTCATGAGCGATGTTGCTGTGTTGCATCGCCGCATAACTTCGAGAAACGTCCCCAAAATTATGCGGCGGTAATTTTGTAAGCGCGACAAATTGTTTTCATCGGACACGCGGGGCAATCCGGCGTGCGGGCGGTGCAGAGGGTGGCGCCGAGATCCATGATGCCTTGATTGAACTCCCAGATTTTTTTTCGGGGCAGCAGCGCCTCGGCCAAATACCAGAGACGTCTTTGCGCGGCGGCGGATTTGGGATTACCGCGCACGGCAAAGACGCGGCGCAACACACGCGAGACGTTGGTGTCGAGAATCGGCGCGCGTTGATTGTAGGCAAAACTTGCAACAGCACCCGCGGTGTAACGACCAATGCCAGGGAGTTCCATGAGCGCGTGGACTTCCAGCGGAAATTTTCCGGCGTGGTGTGTCACAACATGTTGACTCGCCGCGTGCAAATTTTTCGCACGGGCGTAATACCCCAAACCTTCCCAGGATTCCCGCACCTGCTGCGGCTTGGCACGGGCCAGTGATTCGACCGATGGATATTGTTTCAGAAAGCGTCCGTAGAAATCTTTCACGCGATCGACTTGTGTTTGTTGCAACATGACTTCCGAGACGAGGATTTGGTAGGCGTCGCGCGTGCGGCGCCATGGCAGATCGCGGCCGTGTTGTGCAAACCAGCGCAACAAGCGGCGGCGGAATTGCGGCACGATGCGGTCGTCGGCGCGATGTTTCAAAACTCGACTCCCAACAACACATCGGTTTGCGTATCGACCGCGCGAAAACCGGGCACCGGATCGTTGGTGAAACGCAATCCGCACCGCGTGGCGAGCGACAGATGATGCGATAACCCGACTTTCAATTCTGCCTCGCTCTGCACCCGCACATTTTGCACGCGCTGCAAATCGGCTTGCACGTTGACGCTGCCGGTGAGAGTCACGGACTCGCGCAGCAACTGTCGATAGAGCATTTCGAGCGTGGCGGAATGCACATTGCGACCGTCGTCGGGCGGCAGGCGTTTTTCAAAGGTAAAATCGTAACCTGCGGCGCCGCGCAACGAGTAACGTGGCGCGCGCAAAAAATAATGTGAGAGTCCGGTGAAACCCTGACCCGCGACATCGATGCCCTTGATGCGATCGGTGTAACCACCACCGCCGAAATAGACCGTCGTGCGCGGCGAAAAATAATAATCGAGCCGGTATAATCCGTACAAATATTTTGCGGTCGTTCCGGTGGCTGCGGTGCCGGTCGTGTTGTACACCCGATTGTAATACGTCCCGAGTCGCCAGAGATTTTCAAAACGATGATACCGATACATCGTGTTCGTGCGCCCGGAAATGGCCAGCGCGCGCGTGTTGCCGGACGCAAAGGTCAGACCGGATTGCGTGGTGGTGGTAAAGGCATTCGCCGCGAGGTCGGCGTCTTCAAACATCTGGATCTGTTTCGCCGCCGCCGCGGAAATCGCCTCGTCGGGTTTTTCCGCCGCCACTAATGTCTTGGCGTGCGCACGATGCACCGCCGGACTGCACAGCGCCAGCATCACAGCACCACCCACCACCCATTGTCGAATTCGCGGCGCTTCCACTGATTATTTTTTCCTGGGATGCTGCGGAAGTTTTTTCGCCGGCATCGTCGCGGCGAATGCACTCTCAATCGAGGCAAACGGTTCGAGCCATTTTTGCATCGCCGTAATCACCGCATCGGCGGGGCCGTTCAACAGCGCATCGGAAAATTTAAATCCCACCATCGCGGCCAGCCGCGACGGGTGTGCCTCGCCACCGCCGGAACGTTGCATTGCATCGGGCGACAACAATTTCAGATAAATCGTGGAGCCGCTGTATTCCACGGCAGAAATAATCATAATCTGTCCGCGATCGAGATAGGTGTAGACGTGTCCGCGTCGCGTCGTTTGTTCCTCGGTGGCAACATCGATGACCGTCGGGCGATAATCGTATTTCGTGTTGGTGATGTACCAATCGGCCTTTTCTGCGGGAATCGCCCCGAGCAAAAGTCGCACCGCACCGTGCAACAAATTCGGTTGCAACGGTTCCTGCGCCGTCGTGAGTCCGCGATGCGGCAGCGCGGGCGCAAAAATATTTTCGACCATCGTGCGCACCGACGCCGGAATTTTTGCGTGCGCCACCTGCGCTACACACAACGCCGCCAGCAGCGTCACGCCAAACGCGCGTTTGCAGGGATTGATTTTCATGCAGCGGGTCTTACTAGGGTTCAGGGTGCATGGTCAAGGGGCCAGGAAGGTTTGCGATGATTCCATTCAAGGGCGAGTTTTTTTGCACGGAAGGGCCAGAACTTTTCATTTTTTTCCCTGGCAGCGACCTGATCCACAGCGCGTTCAATCAACTCCATCGGCACGCCGGGTAATTTTTCGTGCAATCGTTGCACAATCGCGGCGCAATATAAGGCGCGCTCGAGGGCGGGCAATTCCATGTCGGTTTTTTTCACAAACCGTGCGGCGCACCGCGCCAGACGAAAGAGCGTGGCGTTATCGCTACGAGTGCGCGCCTCGGAAAAAATTTGTTCGAGCGCTTGATTACGCACTGCACCCGGCTCGGCCAAGTCAGGCGCAGCGCGGGCCAGCACAGCATCGAGTTGTGTGGCATGACGCGCAGATGTCTTGAGATAGCTGTCCAGCATCGCCCACAGCTTGTGATGATCATCGCTCGCATGCAGCGTCTGCACATGCGCCGCCACCGCGTCGATCAACGCCCCTGACAATGCAGGATACCGCACCCGCATTTTTTCCACGAGGCGCGCCGGGCGTGTGGCGGCCATCGGCAACGTCGCGTCGTGTTCAAAGAAATTGCCCGCGCTGGCGTCGCGCACCATCACACGCACCCGAACATCCGGCGACAGCTCCATGTAGTATGGTAAGCGCTCCGGATGCGCCGTGAAAAATACTAAGATCGTGGCGCGTACTTCGGCACAACGCTCTGGCGCTTCTGGTAATACGCGACACAATTCGGCCTGTAATGCGGCCATAAATTTTTGCCAGTAGCCGATCTGCAACCAATTCAAAATCTGTTCGCGACACGCCTGCAGCGACCGGTCTGCTCCACCGCGATGCACCGCATACGCGGTGAGCAGTTCGAGCAACTCGGGCGCGATGCCGCAATACAGTTTGCGCAACTCATCCATGAGCATGCGCCGCAAAAGTCGCGCGGGTGGCGCCACGCCCAGCCGTTCAATCTCTTGCCGAAGGATATCCTTCATGCGGCAATGAATATGGTCGGGCGTTTTCGGGCGCAAACAGACACCGTATTGCTCAGCATAGCGCACACAGGCCCGCTGCTGCACTGACCGACAAGTCTCATCCGATTCCAGCAGCGGCCGTACATAGCTGGCAATCGTTGTACTCCATTGCTGCCAGCGCTGAAGAAATTTGCGACTCTGCCACAGCAGATTCCCCGGATCAGCGTAACAGTGCTGCGCCAGTTGCTCGACAACTTTATGAATAATTTCCGACGGTAGTTGCCCGGCAAACTCCGCACAAAATTTCTGACACAATTCCGCGATGCGCGCGGTGGGATCGCTCGCTGCGGCGTGGCCGGCTGGATTGGCTTTGCGCGCCATCAGATGTGCTGACGCATTCCATGGCACGGCCAACGCGGTCAGCGCAGAAAAAATTGCCGCCGGCGCACACTGAAAAACATCTCCCGCCGGACGCAGTAACAATAGCGCGCCACGCGACACACCACCGCGCGGCAGCACCACCCGATGCACCCGCACCGCCACACCAATGGCAAGTTTCCCGCCGTCTCTGAATCGTGACATCATCGCCCTCATGATCGGCACCCCGCAAAAAAAGTTGCTTCTCTCGTCTCTAGTCTCTAATCTCCAATCTCTATGCCCACCTATCGCGTCCTCAAATCGATCGCCTTTTGTTACGGACATCGGCTCCTGAATTATCGGGGGCCGTGCTGTCATGTGCATGGGCATAACGGTCGCGCCGATATTGTCGTAGCGGCCGATGCGCTGAATACATTAGGCATGGTGCATGATTTCCGCGAGATAAAAAATGTCGTCAAGACCTGGATCGACGCGCATCTGGATCATCGCATGATTTTGCAGGAGGGCGATCCGCTCATTGCACTTTTGCAGGCGCAGCAGGAACCGGTGTACATCATGGATCGTCCACCGACCGCGGAAAATTTGGCGCGCGAGATTTGCGTGGTGGCGCGCAACAACGGACTGCCCGTGTGCGAGGTACGTTTGTGGGAAAGCGATGCGTCGTGTGCGGTGTATGCGGAATGAAGGGCGTCGCCGGTCGCCGGTTTTCGGTCGCCAGTTTACAGCAACATCCACTACAGTCACTGCAGTAAACCGGCGACTGGCGACCGGTCCCTGGCGACGCAGTTACTACATATGGACATCATTCATCTCACCAACATTCACGCCGAGTGCATTATTGGCGAGCTGGATTGGGAACGCACCACGCGCCAACCGATTGTGTGCGATCTCGATCTCTTCGTGGATTGTTCGCGCTCGGGAATAAGCGATGCGCTCGCCGACACGATTGACTACGCGGCCGTGGCTGCGCGGGCGGTGGAATTTTTAACAACGTCGCAATTTCACATGATCGAAGCACTGGCGGAACAATTGGCCGCCACATTGTTGCAAGAATTTCACCCACACCAGATTCGCGTCTCGATTTGGAAATCGGCGCATTTCCCAAGTACCGAACGCGTTGGCATCACCATCACACGCCCCCGCTTATGACTGCTGCCACGCACCGCATGATCCTGCTCAAACGATGGGGCCATTTTCTGGTCGCCACATTATTTTATGTTGCGATCTATTTCCCCTTAAGTCGGCACGTGATGGGGCAACACACGCCGTGGTTGCCAGTGTTTCAGTGGGAGACGCAGCTCGAACTGCTGCCCTCGGCGATTTACGCGTATTTGCTGGTGTACGTCGTCGTACAGATTCCGCTCTACGTCATTTCGCCGCACGAACCCGCACTGTTCAATCAATACACGCGGCGATTTTATCTGCTCACGCTGATTCATTTTATTTTTTTTCTCGCACTCCCGTCGGCCATCGAGCGCCCGACCTTGCCACACACGGACGGCGTGACCATGGCGGTGTTGCGATTTTATTATGACCTCGATCCGCCGCGTTGTATTTTTCCATCGCTGCACGTCACGTATGGACTCATCGCCACACTGATTTTGTGGAATCATCGCCGCGGTTGGGCGCTGGTCTGCGCCGCGATGACCTTCGCAATTTCGGTGGCCGTACTCCTCGTCAAACAACATTTCGCGATCGATGTGGTCGCCGCGTATCTCGTCACCGGATTGATTTGGGGATTGTGGCCAAGGAAGTGGTGAAGGACGAGAGAAAGATCGAGGGACGAAGGACGAAGGACGAAACAGCGGTGAATGAATGTTTTTGCGTCCCTCGTCCCAGTGAGCGTAGCGAACGATCGTCCCTCGTCCCTCGGTGACAGTCCCTCGGTAGTTCACGGCGCCTTCGCAATTTCATCGGCTAAATCCGCGAGGAGCGACATGACCTCGCCACCCTGCTCGCCGAAATGTTGGCTGACCTGCTGCGCAATATGTACCATCGTGTTGTCGATATGTGCATTCATGGCCATGCGGGCGCGCGCGTACGCCAGTAAATGTTTGGTCGTGTGCAATGTTTGTAACTGTTGCACGGCGTGCTGGAGCGATTCGTGTTGCACGGCGCAAAAATTCCGCAGGCGCTGCACACCCTCGCTGGGGCTGGCGCTGGTTTCGTCCACCAGTTTGGCAAACGCATCGAAGACACTCGCAACCTGCTCGAACGGTGTGTGATCCACGGCATAATTTTCCGCCGCTGCGCTTGAAGCCGCAGCGGGTTCACTCGCGGGTGCTGCGGCGTATGAATCCTGCGCGGGCGGCGCATTCACGACTGCGGTCGCGCTCGCGGGCGTCAGGGTGGGCGGCGGCGCCTCGGCCACGGGCGCGGCGGGCGCGACGGCAGCTCTGTGACATGCGACGAAACCAAACAGTGCGAGGACGACACAGAGACTGCGCCATTTTTTTTTGCAACCTGTGTTCATCACGTGCGCTCGGGGGATCCTTCACTACGTTCAGGATGACTGCTTCGCTCAAAACGACGTCCCAAATTGCATAATGATGGTGCCGTTTTTCGCCAGCATATTGAAGGGCGGATCTTTCACGGTACCCAAGCGACTCCGATTCAGCAGCACGATGCCGTATCCCAATCGACCCGTGACCGGCAGTCCGTGTCCCAACACAAAATCGCCGCGAAACTCGAGGCCCGTGGTGAGAAAATAATCCTGAATCGATTTGCGTTGCACGACATCCGATGGACTCCACGCATTACCAAAATCCGCAAAGGCCGCCGCATGCAACGTTTTCACGAAAACCGGCCACGTACCCAATCCGCGTTGCGGCGAGACCAGCGGCACGCGATATTCCGCCGACAGCAAGAGCGCGCGCTGCTTGGATAACGCAGCGACCGGTAATCCGCGCAACGGAAAATAATATAAACTGCCGCCGCCGGCGAGCGCGCCTTCTCCCAACGCGCCGCCCATCGCAAATGTGCCCTGGACCAGCGTATCTCCCCACGTGAATCCACTTTTCGCATGCAACGCAATCACATGATGACGCCACGGCAGCGGCACAAATTCCCGCAGATCCGCCACCGCAATTTGTTGTTCATTGCCCGTACTGCTCCCCAACAATTTGTCGGTCATCGTAAAATTCACGAGGACGTTGTGGCCTTTCTCTTTGCTGATCGAGGCGGGATACGCGAAGGCGCGCCCCCAGGCATAGGTACCGCTGATGCCCGCGAAGTTATTGAAGTTGAGCAAACCCGCTTCGGCGGGCGTCAATCCGGAAATATCGCTGCGCTTCTCGAAAAAATACTGGAGATGAAAATTATGGCGCCGCCACGGCAATAGCACGCCCGCATAACCGCGTACGCGTTTTTCAAACACGTGCACGGTGCGAACGGCCGTCGTGCTAAACGTCAGATCACCAAAGTCAACGGCGTAGTCCATGACGCCGAGCGAAAAAACGGGCCGATGCCGATTGTAATAATAGCTGGCGAAATAACCGGTATGTTTGGCGTCGGTGCGATACGTCGCGCCGCCCACCCAATTGTGCCACCGCAACGGATCGGAACCTCCCGTGGCACCAGACAATACCACGCCACTGCCGGTCGCCAGCACGTTGGGCAAAAAATAGCGCGGCACAAAAAGTTTCGCACCGAACGGATGATATTTTTGGGCGGCGGTCTGCGACGCGGCGTCTGCCGGCTGATAGGCCTGCGCCGTCACATCGGAAGGCGGCAGCGGCTGCGCCAAAATATTCGTCGTCTCGCTCGCGGGCACTGCATGAATTGTATCGAGCGCGACGCGACGAATGCCAAAACCATCGCCATGATAATATTGCAGCAGCAATTGCCCATTGCGGGTGGGTTGCGGCAAAAACGCACCGGTCTCGACATTGGTCATCTGCACCATGGCGCGTTGCTTCGGATCGTACCGATAGATGTTGCTCACACCGCTGCGGTCCGACGAAAAATACAGACGTCCGTCGTGATCCCACGCAGGGGCGAGATCCAACGCGCGATCGTTGGTGAGGCGCTGCGCCATCGTGCCATCGGCATGATACAAATACAGATCGCGCTGCCCATGCTGCCACGACGAGACCGCAATGAGTTTTCCGTCGGGCGACCAATGCGGCGCGCTGAAACGCGCGTCCGGCCCGGCGACAATAGGAATCGGCGTTTCCTTGCGCGTCGCCAAATTATAGCGCACGATTTTTTGCTGACCGGCATTCGAAACCACATACAGCAATTCTTTGCCGTCGGCGGAAAACGAGGGATCGCTGGCGCGACGCCCCTGCGTGACGCGCACCAATTTTCCCGTCAGCAAATCCGCGACATATATATCGGAGAAAAAATTGTATTTTTTATGCAACCAGGGCGCGGCAAACGCGATGCGGACATTGAAGGGATCGATCGCGGCGGAGCTGACGGACAAACCGCGACTGACCACGCGTTCCGAGCCGTCGCCCAAATCGCGCAACCGCAATTCGTTTAAGCGATGCGGGTTCTCCGATTCATACACCATGCGGTCACCGTCGGGCGACACCGCCAGCGCCGCAAGGGTGGTGCCGTCGTCGGTGACTTTCGCAAGCGGCGTCACGCCAGCCGCACGAATTTTTTGCAGCTGTGGCGCGTAGTGCGCTTCACAATCGACACGAAATTCTTTCCAGAGCCGATAAAAACTTTTGCCCCACACGCGTTTCGCCTCGTGATTGTGCATAAAAAAAATCGGACTGCGCGCCGTGCGATTTTGGAACAAGACCAATTTCTCTTCGCCATATTTCCGCGCCAACCACCCCACAAATTTTCCACCGTGAATGTATTGCGGCAAATAGCCGGGCCATTTCCACCCCAAACCGTCGGCCTGATCGATCGCGGGAAATTTTTTCTGCAGAATCTCCGTGCGCAATATCATGTCGGCAAAGCTGCCTGCACCGCGTCCACCCTGGGTTTGCAGCGTTTCTTCGTGGACCGCGAGGCCCTCTTTCATCCAGCCGGGCACCACGCCGTTGGGGGACACCATTTTGCCAAAGAGCGCGCGCGGTACGCGCATGATACCACCCACCTGATCCATATGAATGATGTGCGTGAACTCATGCATGATGAGCATGCGCAACCAATCGTCGTAATAGGCCAGCGGCGAATCGGCGGGCGGCGGCGTCACGCGCAGTAATAAATAATTGTAGGGCAACACCGTGGCGTAGCCGTTGGCGTCATCGAAATTGTCGGTGAGTACGACCGCGGTATGACCCAGCGGCGTCCAATGATATTTCGGGGAGAGTGTCTGATAGACCTCTTCCACCAGTTGCGCGGCGCGCTCGGCCACCGGCGCGAGTTGTTGGTCGAAGTAGAGCGAGAAATGCGGCGTCGTGCGTTGTTGCCAATGCAGCGACGGATCGAAGGTGGCGGCCCCCGCACCGCGCGACACCGCCGCAACAACCAATCCGAGTGCCGCGCACGCGCACCACCAACGTGATTTGCTCATAAGATTCCCCCGAATCGAAAACTACCGCACCCTACGGAACTGCACGACGCGACGCAATGTTTTTGGGCGGTTTCGCACGAAGTTTTTTTTGCTTGTGGGCACACGCACTTCTCTATATCAGCGCCGACTCGCTATGAAAATCACACGCGCTCCGGGCGCTATCGAGCCAGCAAACACACTATCTACGCGCATTTGCGGGCAGCGCACTATTTTGTCGCACCACATTCCCGATCCCTTGCGCGAACGACTCGTGCAACATCGTCAGCACTGCGCACAGGCGATGCATCTCTTGCGCGGGGTCGCCCGACTCTGTTGGGACGGGACCTTGCCATCCGCCGAGCAACTCGCCCAACACGCCACCGCCTGCCGCTGTCTGTGGGAAAAAGGTGACGCGACCTTGCAACGCTGGGTGCGGGAAGATCACACGTTTTGGAACATTGTCGCGGATTCCTGGAATGGACTGCGCACGGCCGCCAAGTTGTTACGACGCGTGAGCGAACATTTGGCGCGGCGCGAGACCGCACCGCCCGCATTACTGCACCGTTTGCACACCGTCCTCGATGAGCATCGGCTCCACACGTTCGATGAAAAATCGGCAGCGCCGCCCGTTTATTTTACGGCCAGTACGCCCTTGTCGGGACTGGCCCATGGTTTTGTGAATGCACTGGATCACATCGGCGCGCGCTGGACCCTGGCGGCACCGCGCTGTTTGCGGGCGTGGACCGATATTGAATATCCGCACCGATTAGCCAATTTTCGCGCGGATCCGCATCGCTTTCCGCTGCACTGCCTGACCCAGCTGCAGGACGACCCCATCTTGTGGAGCGCCGTCTTTCTGTTGGATTGGGATTTTTCACCGACGGAAGACTATCTCGATTTCGAAATGCCGCGCGCGCCCCACAGCGCAGCCCCAGCCACAGCCCACCTGCGCGCCCTTAGCGCACCAAACGCTGTTGACGAAGAAATTCGAACAACGGGATGGCCACTGCCGTTGCCAGATTTAGCGAACGCACCGGACCTGACATGGGAATTTTCAGTACGCGTGCTGCAGACTGCGTAAGCAACGACTTCGGCAACCCACTCGTTTCCGCACCGAACATCAGACAATCCTCCGGACGATACGTGACATCCGTGTACGATTGCACACCGCTCGTGCTGAAAAAATAACAACGCGTCGGATCGATCACACGAAAAAAATCGGCGAGCGCATCGTGAATATGTAATTCGACGTGTTCCCAATAATCGAGCCCGGCGCGTTTCAGATGTTTGTCATCCAAAAAAAATCCGAGCGGACGAATCAGATGTAATGTGGAACAGGTCGCCGCACACAACCGCGCAATATTGCCCGTATTCGGCGGAATTTCTGGTGAGAGGAGAGCGATGTGCATCTTGTTGGTGTTTCGTCCTTCGTCCCAGCGAACGGCAGTGAGCGGTCGTCCCTCGTCCCTCGCACTCACTAGTGAAGAGGACTCTTCCCCTGCTTCACATACAACGCCTCGAAGGGATTGCCGTCGCCGTTGGTGTCGCCATCGATATCGAAAAAAATCGGATTCGTAAATCCCCATGCGGGAACCGCCAGCGCAGAATCGGCGGCGAGTTCTTGCAGGCTCGCGGCCGCGTGGTCTGGCTGTTTGCCGTCGCCGCCGTGACTGTGCGTCGCCATGGGAAAGAGCGAACGAAAGCCTGGCGTGTCGGTGGTGCCGCGCGCAAACGCCATCACCCAGGTGTCGTGATCGAGCGTCATCGAAAATTCCACCACCGCATGAATTACCCCATTTTTTTCCTCCCACGAGGTCAGTGTGCCATCGCGCAGGCGAAAATTTTTGTACGGATGATACGAAAAATGCGGGCGATGATACGGTTCGTAAAATGTTTTGGCGTGCGCCGCCGTGCCGTCCATCAAGAGTGGTTTGTCGTCGTCCATTGGTGTGGGTTCCGTATTCGCAAATATTTCGATCGAATCAAACCACGCCCACGATGGCGCGTACACTTCAACGCGCACGGTCGGCGACTGTGCGTGGATTAAATCGCCCACCTCCGCGTGTTCGCCCGTTTCACTCGTCGCCGTGATTTGCACGTATGGTCCGGCGCTCACCACCACATGATGCGCGTTAATTTCTGCCGCGTACGCGTCGTGGTCGAGTGTGGAAAAATCGGCACCGATTTTGTCGGCGGGATCGAGATCGGAGCGAATAAAATTGCGCGGCAATCCAATCGGGAGATTTACCACGTGACTATCGGAGTCGGCAGTCGCGGTCAGGATCAACCCCAGATTCAGCAGATTAAACCACTGTGGGAGCCCGGTTTCGAGCAATTTGTTTTCGGTGAGTTCGGAACCGATCGACAATTCCATCGCGGTAAATCCGCGACTGAAATGCGGCGTTTGCGCAAACGGAATCGGCAAATCAGCAGGACCGTCATACGGCAGACGCAGCCCCATCGGATCGCTGTAGGTCGAGAGCGGTTGCACACCATCGATGTCACGATACGCCGTGCTCGTGACCAAACCGGCGAGCGACAACAGACTCGTCGCGACATCGCTCACGTGGTTTATTTGCAACACGAGGTCGCCGTGATGTGACTCGCGCACGTGATCGAGAATCTCTTGAATCGTCATCGTGAAATCGGGACTCGGATCGTTGCGATCGCGCGGTGAATACGACCAATCGAGCGCCCCGCCCGCCGCGCGCACTTCATCGCGCATCAGCGGGAAGGCGTGAATGTGTCCCAAATGATTCGGTGAAATTTCATCGCCCACAATCGTGCCCATGGCGGCTGGTGCAATCAGGCCACGGCTTTCCAGTTCGCTCACCACCGGCGCGTAGTCGAACAAATAATCGTGATCGGAGGAATGCAGCACATCGAGTCCTTCGCCCGCGCCCGCCATCGCGCGCATGCCCGCGGGCACACCGCTGTCGGGTGAGGCCTGCGCGTGCACATGAAAATCGGCGGAAATGTAACCGGGCGTTTTGATCACGCGATGCAACACGCCGGGCGCCACGGTCGTTTCGCCAAATGTCGCGACGGAAATTATTTGCGTGGCGAGTTCGTATTCCGGACCGCGCGAAAACGTGAAAATATAATTACCAGGCTCCAAACGCAGACTGTGCGCGGTTGTGGTGTCGAGGCCACCCGCGCGATTCAGATAATGCAAATCGGCGACGGCGTACGGGCGATCGTTCATGACCAAGTCGGTGAACACACCGGGCCGCGCGCGATCGGGGCTCGGATCGCGACCAAGGATCGTGACGCGCACCGGAATCGCCGCGCCGGTTTTTGCATCGTGCATCGGTCCCGCAAACGTCACCACACCGCTGTCGCCCAACACGCACTGCACATCGACGGCGCCATGCTCGTGTACGAGATCGATGGTGTCTGGCGTGCAATGCCCAGCCAGCGCGGTCGCGCCGTCGGCATATCCTGGTTTCTCGACCTTCACTGTGTATTGTCCGCTCCCGAACGCCTGCGCAAATGAATCCACACCCGTCGACAATGTTCCGGAGAATCGTCCCTGTCCGTCGGTGCGATACGTGACAATCGTTTTGCCTTTGTCGCTCAAGATCGCCACTTCCGCCGCCGCCACGCCGCTGCCGTGCGTATCCACCACGCGACCACTCACCGTCTTCGTGGGAATTTTCAGGATTTTCATTCCCGCGTCGAGCACCGAACCCGCCGAACCATCGCCAACCACGAAATAGCGCGTGATCGTACGATGATCGTGCGCGGGCACACTGAAATGAATTTCCGGCGCCGACCCACCACCCAGCGGAAAAATTTTCGTGAAGCCTTCGCCGAGCAGCATTCCTGTCACGCCGGAATACGAGAGTGACGCGGTTTTCAAACGCTCGCCCGCATTTTTTCCGCCCGCTTCCACGAACTGATGCAGATCGTAAAAATATCCGTACGAGACATCGACGCCCGGCTGACCCGCATAAATCAAGGCGGGCGTGTCGCTAATAATTTGATCGGCAAGTTGCGGCGCGAAGCCTTGACCCGGAATCAGCAATTGCAACGCGCCACTCCCGTTCACAAAATCGCCCACCGGCAACGCGACTGGTTCATCGCCGTCGTTGAAGAGGGTCGTACGCATTTCCACATACGACGCACCAGGCGCCAATCGATATTCGGTGAACGCGTCGGTGCGAATGTTGCGCAGATCGAAGGCCTGAAACGGATCATTCATGTCGTCGAAGCGACCCGCGTAAAATAAATTTTGCCCGGTGAGCGCCTTCGCGAGCGGTTCGAGAAAATCGATGTCGAGAAATTCGTACGTATCGATGTGCTGATGCACCAGAATACTTTGCGTCGTCTTCGGATCGGCCGCGCCGGTGAGTGGCGTGAGCGCGCCTTGCAAATATTTTTCCAGATCGAAATCGGCAAAGGCCTCCATCCCGACCGCGTCCAGACTCCATTCCACGTTGATCAGCGGTTGCATCACACCGAATTGATCGTGCCCCGTCGCATCGCGCCGTACCAAATCCGCATCGATGATATTGCCGCCAAACGATCCGACGCCCGGATATTTTCCCGGTCGCTGAATCACCAATCGCACAACATCGTTGCGCAAGAGCACATCGCCCGCGCGTCCTTCCGCCATTGGTCCGCCAATCAAATCGCCAGGCGTCGCCGCCAGAAATGGTGCCGCGGGCCTCTCAGCCGCGCCGCCAATCCTCGTGCCGCCATCAATGCCCGCGCCCAATTCGGTCGGAGCCGCGCGGCACGCACAAACAATCACGCACACACTCCCCAACACGACACCACGAAATTTTCGCATCGAATTCCACATCACACTCATCTATCGGCAGATCGCAGAAAAAGTTGCTAAAAATGTGCAAATGAAATGACGCGAGGCGTTGCGATTTTTGATTTCGCATCCGCCATGCAATGGGGTACGGCATCGTGTGACGTTGAGGCACAGTCAAAAATTGAGCGCATTGTGCAGATGGTGAGTCAATTGCGATGAATGCCAATCAAACAAGCGTTACTTTTCCACGACTCTGCTTCGTCATTGGCAAGGGCGGTGTGGGAAAAACAACCATCGCCGGCAGTCTGGCGTTGGCGCAGGCGCGCGCCGGGAAGCGCGTGGCGCTCGTCGAAATCGAAACGCAACAATACGCCGCGCTCTTTGGTGTTCCCATCAACTATTCCGGCTCCGTTGTCGCACCGCACTTAACCGCCATCGCCCTGACTCCGCGTGACGCGTTTCGCGAATATGTCATTCGCCGACTCGGTTCCGAAACGCTCTACAAAGTCTTCGACAATCGCTTCGTCCATTTTTTTCTCGATGCCATTCCTGGTTTGTCCGATCTCATGTGTCTGGGGAAATTGTGGCAGATGTGCACGCAGGAATCGTGGGACGCGATCGTCGTCGATCTCCCGGCCACCGGCCATGGCATTGGTTTTCTCGCCGTGCCGCATCTGATCACCGGCGTCGTGCAAATCGGCCCGCTCTACACCCAGGCGCGCGCCATGCAAGCGATGTTGCGCGATCACGCGCTGGTGGGCGCGGTCATCGTGACCTTGTGCGAGGAATTGCCGGTGCAGGAAACGATCGAACTCGCGCAAGCGATTACCGCGCACGACATTGGCATTCACAGCATCGTCGCCAATCGGATCGTGCCGCCACCGTTGCCGGAAGATTTGCGCACGCAATGGCAGTCACTACGCGCCACATTGCAGGATCCAACGCTCACCGCACTCGGTCACGCCGCCGATTTTTTTCTGGAACAATTTGCGAATCAAGAAGAACAGCTTGCGGTCTTGCGCGAGCGATTCGGCGCGCAATTGCGACAATTGCCGCAATGCACCACGCTCACGAGTCTGGAGAAATGCGCCGCGCTCGCCGAGCAGATTCGCGCGTGGAATGGGCGCAACGCTGCGCGCAGCAAACGAGTCACGCGATGACCGAACTCACCGACGATGCAACAACACCGCCGTTACAACTCGCACAGCGTTTCGACGCGTTGCGCATCTTGCTCACCTGCGGAACCGGTGGTGTCGGCAAAACCACGGTGGCCGCGGCGCTGGGGCTGGCCGCCGCGCAACGCGGACGTCGCGTACTCGTCATGACCATCGATCCCGCCCGCCGCCTCGCCGACGCCATGGGCCTCACCAGTTTAGGCAACGAACCGCAACGAGTTTGGCAAGCGACGCGCGACGGTTTTTTAGATTGCATGATGCTCGACGCGAAACGGACGTTTGATCGCGTCATTGAACGCTACGCGCCATCGGCCGAGGTGGCACAGCGCATCTTGCACAACAAATTGTATGTGCAACTCTCGTCGGCGATCACGGGTTCGCAGGAATACATGGCGATGGAGCAACTCTATCAGCACACGCTCGACGCGCACTACGATCTGATCATTCTCGACACCCCACCCAGCCAACACGCGCTCGATTTTTTTACCGCACCGCAACGCATGACGCGCGCGCTCACCGACAGCATGCTCAAACTGTTACTCAAACCGTCGCTGGTCGCGGGCCGCTGGGGTGCGCGGCTCTTCGCGCGGAGCACCACGACCTTACTGCGCATGTTCGGCAGCATCACCGGCGCGGAAATGCTGCAAGAAATGGTCGAGCTGCTCACCGGCGCCACCGAACTCTTCACCGGGTTCGAACAACGCGCGCAGGCCGTCCAAAAAATGTTGCGCGACGAATCCACCGGAATTTTGTTGGTGACCGTTCCCAGCGAAGATCAATTGCGCGACGCGCGGCATTTTTTGCAAGAGGCCCGGGCGAGTCACATGCATCTGGAAGGCATTCTCTTTAATCGCGTCACACCGCAATTCGACGAGGCCGCGGTCACAACACCATCTGCAGACGATGCGATGCACTCGGCGTTGCGCACGGCACTCACCCAATTGCACGCCCGCCTTCTCGACGCGCGCACGCGCGAACAACAACTCATCGCACAATACACCGAGGCACTGCAGCCCCCACTCCCGATTGGTCAATTGCCGCTGCAAACGCGCCCGATTCATCGATTGGAAGATGTCATGGCGGTGGCGGATTTATTGTGTGGGCGTTAAGAGCCTGCTTGCAAAATACCAACACCGATTCAGATGAGGACCTCGAGCTCGATCTGGAACTGGATTTGGAAACAACGGATTAAGATTCCCGCCAGTAGACTTCGCGCAGCTTGCAGAGTTGCGCTTCAGCGAAGCGTCCTCGTAATCCGGCTTTTCCACATTCCTAATCCTGATTCCTCATCGAGATCGAGATCGGTTGTAAGTCGATGCCGATTCCGATCACGATAACGAGCTCGATTTGGATTACGAGAAAATCGATTCCGTCCCGCATGCGCACTGGCAATCCCAGATGCTGCGTGTGGTGAAGATTTTTTACAAATTTCGCTACATCATACAACAGACCGGCCACACCAACCGCAACCCCGGTGAGATCGTGGGGTGGGGATTTTAAGATTTATTTTTTTCAATTTTCTACTGACAGTGGCTTCCACTCTTTTGAACATTGCATCATCGGCAACGGCTTCTTGCTGCGCCGCTTGGGCCAAGCGGTTGCGATGAAAAATTTCGTATTGCTCCAGAGCCAACTGTTCGGCGATGGCATTGCTAACCTTCCCCGCGTTGGTCAGAATGTCGCGTTCGTTGAATGTCAGAAAGACACCGATTTTTTCGCGCCACTCTTTAATGGTCACATCGCCTTTGCGCACCGTGGTGCCGTGCCAATTCGTAAGACCCATGTTGGGTTGGGTGGCATCGGCTCTTTTGGCAATAATCTCCGCGGCGGTTTTCCCGGCAATCGCGACGTGATCGCCTCAAGGTTGTAGAATTTTCGCGTGCGGGAAATCTGTCGCGCCCCTTCGTTTTGAACTTGTAAGCATTCCTTACAAGTTGCCGCTTCGTTTAATTCTTCGGCATCGAAAATATTTTTTAGATGCAGCGTAATATTCTGCGCTGTGGTCTGAAACAATTCCGCCAGGTGCGCCTGCGTGAGCCACAAAGAATCATTCTCCAGCCGCACCTCGAGCTTGGTCTGACCATCTTCCGTCTGATAGAGAAGAAATTGGCCGGTGGGATTGGGGAATGAGAGGGATTTGGTCATGATGAGTTTTTTTAGTGATGACACATGGCACCGCTTCCACGAATTACACAACTCTCCCCGCGTGGTCGAGCACTCGTTGGAATGTGCCGGGCAATTCGACATTGCAGAAAAATTGGGGGATGGGTTGATCGAAAACTCACTTGTAGCAGCCCTCAGGAAATTTTCGCCCGGGGAAAAGCCGATGAGGGGAAGAAATAAAACGTTCCATTGATTCAAAGAAAGCAGCCTCCAAAATATTACTGCTGCTGGCTTTGGTGACGGAGTGCAAGGCAAGAAAAATTGGGCTACCCCCTGTATGCGAGATCGTACATGCCGCGCAAAATCCAACGCCTCTCCATGAGACGTAGTTGACGGAACACAGTCCAAAGGCTAATCAGAGACTTCTTCACAACATGGCAGCCAAGGGAACTCTAGGGTTTGGGGGCGCATTTGCCAGCATGCACTAATACAGACAATGAGGACGACAAGGCTCGCAGTCGAATTGAAAGAGTTTTTCGATTCCTCCAAGAGTTACATAAAATACGAACCCCTCCAAAACAGAATCTCAACGACTATGATTGGACGTTGTCCATTCCTGATCTTCCGTCATTTCCAACAATCGAAATTGGCGAAGCCCCTGTTGCAAATTCCACAACAGAAAATGATCAGCAGACATTTTTGCTGAGGGTGTCACGGCCAAAAGAGACCAGCTGTCCGCAACCACCAGAGGAAATTCGCGAGTGGCTTGAAAAAAATTGGCGGTCAATTGAGATTGCCGTGGGTGTTATCGAGTCACGCAATTTTAATGATTCAGCAGGAAAGACATACACTGAACGCTTTGACTCCAATGCTGAGAGGATCCGACTTTTGTTGGATCGGTTGGCGACCACTCGAACCGTAGGATGCTCACCCCACGAGGCTACGGGTGACGCCCCCTCCCCAAGAATGCGCGTGGAATCCAAAACCAGAAAGTGAAGCCCCCGTGCATCTCCACTGCACCAAAAAATTGCTCGCGTCACTCGGCTATCCGCACCTCGACCAATCACTTCCTGCCAATCCACTTTTTGGGTGGCATGCGCATATTGTTTCCATTGCACGGGCGAAAACGATCGTCGCCATCAACGATCATAATTTTTTTGCCGTCATCATGCCGGGAATAAAAAAGGCGCAGCTGAAAAATTTTGCGCATGAATTTCATCTGGCACTAGCGGCGGCTCTCGCAAGCGAACAGTGGGAAGACTCGCATCTTGACGTGTTGTTTGGTGGACATATTGCGTACGCAAAAACCCACGATCGACAGGTACTGGGCATTATCAATCAGGTGGTCCAGGACATGGAGTGTCATGTGCAACACACCGGGGGCTGGAAAAATATCGACGTCATCGCACTCACGAAAAAAATGAACCGCATACCGTGGCTGGCCAGCACCCGTCATACGATATTTCCAATCGACCAACTGACCAAAGACCTGGACTCACTTTCTCCTGGCGGCTCTTCCCCTTCCGCACCGCGCACGACCACATATTCAGATGCTGCGCGCATGCTGCTGCTTCGGCGGTGATGATTTTCACAATCTGATATGCGTGTACTGACGCAGTCTGAGCGGAGGCTGACCAGCCGGGGAAAATCGCCATTGCGAGAATGGAAACGAGAAGCTAACAACTCACCCACCGTTGCAAGGCCGCGCGTTGGGTGGGATCGACTTCGATAAAGCGCACGCCAATCGCGGGCACCGCACCTTTTTCCTTCACGACCACCCGCCGCACGACCTCGCCCACCAAGCGAATCGGCAGAGATTGCGAGGGCAGAGGGATCGACAAAAATAATCGGGCCCCCACACGCAACGGCAGCGCCGCGCGCAACAGCAAACCGCCCACGCTAATATCTTCGGCGGGGAGCGCGAGTAACGGTTCGCCCAATTCATCTTCGAGCCAGACTTCGGTGGCTACCGATTTGCGCGTAAACAGGCGTTGACGACCATTGGCAGCCAATTGTTCGAGATGCGGCAAATTTTTGCGAGGACGTCCCATAGCGGTTACGATTTCTTTTTCAGGAGCGCATCGAAGGCGGTCTGAAAATTTTCGGGCCGAAACGGTCGCGCCACAACGTGCGTGCCCGCCCAATCGTCCCACGCGGCCCGTCCCCCATCGCGATGCGACAACGACGTCACCACCAATTTCGGCGTTGCCGACCAGAGCGCGACATCGGTGAGCAGTCCGCGATATTTTGCGTACGCACCCGTCAGTGCCGCGGCCCCAATCACCATCGCCGCCGGCGGTTCATCGGCAAAATCTTCGACCGATAATTCTTCCACCGATTCCAAAACAGAAATCCGCGCAGAACCTTTTCGTTGCTGCAACAGCAGCCGATAGATGTTCCGAGAAAGCACCGACGGTTCCACTATGATGATGCGCATGCGTCGCACATCCCATGAAAATTCTTGACTTTCAACCCCAATCTCTCCTAGTTTGCGCGCAGTTTGCGGGGGGTCTCGCTGACCATTCACGCTTTTTCGGCGGAAAATTTTGCAGCATTCACAACTTCAACCAAGGAGGCAGGACATGAAGGGAACCAAAGCGAAGGTGTTATTCTCAGCAGTCGCCGTACTGTTGCTCGGTGCCGCAACGGGTTGTTCACAAGGTCATCACGGCAATCTCAGTCGCATTCATTTCGATCTCGATCGCTATGACATCAAGGCCGAATTTCAGGACGAACTCGCGAGCAACGCCGCCTGGATGCAAAGTCATCCGAACTCCAACCTCGTCGTTGAAGGACATTGCGACGAACGCGGCAGCACGGAATACAACATTGCGTTGGGCGATCGTCGTGCCAAGGCCGCCAAGGCGTATCTGCAACACCTCGGCGTAAATGGTGCGCGTACCTCGACCATCAGCTACGGTGAAGAACGTCCGCTGTGCAACGAGCACAACGAAGGCTGCTGGTGGAAAAATCGTCGCGCAGAATTTCTGTCCAAGTAAGCGACGTTTTCTTCGCAATCAATGAGACACCGGGAGAGGCAACTCTCCCGGTGTTTTTTTTGCGTACAGTGAATATTGCTTGTCAAAAGACGCGGGGCGGTTATCCTTGTCGCCTATCAAGGAGACCGTATGCGAAAAATTTTCATGACGATGATGGTGTGCAGCACGGTGCTGGGCTTTGCTGTGAGTGCGCTGGCGGGCGACGGCCAAATCAAGGCGGTCGAACAGCGATTGGGCACCATGGAAAAATCCGTGCAGGATTTGCAAGCGGCGTTCCGTCAACAAGGCGAGGACATCGCGCAGAAAATGGCCGCGGTCGATCAAATGCGCGCCGACTGGAACGGCTATCAGGGCACCGTCGATTCCATTTCGCAACAGCAACAACTCCTGCTCGATCAACTCAAAAAATATATCGACGAATTCGACGGTCGGTTGCGATCGCTCGAACAAAAAGTCGGCAAGACCCAACACGCCGACAACGACGATCCCGACGATCCGAACAAAGATCCGGTCGCGAGCACGGCGGCGAAAAATCCATCGGCGTTTTCCGCCACCACCACGAGTGTGGCCAGCGAAGCCGCGGTGGGCGTGTATCAGCAGGCGCTGTCAGCGGTGCGCACGCGCGATTACGCCAACGCGATTTCTGGTTTTCGCAAATTTCTCGCGCAAACGTCGCAAGGTCCCATGGCGGAAAATGCGCAATACTGGATTGCCGAATGTCTGCTGACGCAAAAAAATTACACGGGCGCGGTGCAGGAATATCTGGCGCTCCTGAATAATTTTCCGCACGGCAGCAAATTCAACACGGCGCTCCTGCATCAAAGCGCGGCGTACGACTTGGCGGGTCTGAAAAAGGAATCGCGCCAGTCGCTCTTGCAACTCGTGGCGCAAGCGCCCTCGTCGGCGGAAGGCAAACAGGCGGCGACACAATTGCGCGTGCTAAATCAAAACGCCGCCACCGCCGCACGCACGGCACCGTAATGCTCGTCCTCGGCATCGAAACGTCGTGCGACGAAACCGCCGTCGCGATTTTGCGCGATCGGGAAATTTTGGCGGATCTGATTGCCTCGCAGGATAATATTCACGAAAAATTCGGCGGCATCGTTCCTGAACTCGCGGCACGGCGCCATTTGGAAATTGTCGCGGGCATGACTGAACAGGCGCGCGGCACGGCGGGCATTGCGTGGGAAGATCTTGACGGCATCGCCGTCACGCGCGCGCCCGGATTGATCGGCGCGTTGTTGGTCGGCCTCTCGTTTGCGAAGGGGCTCGCGTTTGCGCATGACATTCCACTGATCGGCGTGAATCATCTCGAAGGACATTTGCAAGTCGCCACACTGGAACAGCCAGAATGCACACCGCCGTTTCTCGCGCTGATTGTGTCGGGCGGGCACACCAGTTTGTATCATGTGAAAGATTTCGGCGAATATCATTTACTCGGCGCGACGCGCGACGACGCCGCGGGTGAGGCCTTCGACAAGGCGGCAAAAATTTTGGGGCTCCCATTTCCCGGCGGCCCACAGATCGATCGGCTCGCGCAGACCGGCAATGCGGCATTGGCGCGCTTTCCCCGGCCCCTGCTCAAAACACGCGGTTCCCCGTTTGAAATCGGTGCGTATGATTTCAGTTTCAGCGGACTGAAAACCGCGATGCAACAAAAGGTGCAAAAAATTTCTACGCTCGACGATGCCACCATCGCCAATCTGTGCGCCGGATTTCAATATCGCGTCGTCGAAGAACTCGTGCGTCGCGTGCGCGAGGCCGCCCACGCATTGCAGATTGCGCGCGTTGTTGTTGCGGGCGGCGTGGCGGCGAATCGCGGATTGCGCGCGCGACTTGACCAACTTGCGCACGAAGAACGCCTGGAAATTTTTGTGCCGACATTTCGCTACTGCACCGACAACGCCGTCATGATTGCCTGGGCAGGCGCACAACACCTGGCCCGCGGCGAACGCCACGATTTTTCGCTCAACGCCGTCGCCGTCGAGGAGTTAGGAGCGATGACGCGTGAGTCGACAGTTACTTGAAAAATACGGACTCGCCGCGTCGCGACGTTTCGGGCAGAATTTTCTCATTAATCGCGGGATTCATGAAAAAATTATCGCGGCCGTCGCACCGGTTGCGACCGACACTATTTTGGAAATCGGTCCCGGCTTGGGCGCGATCACGCGGTGCCTCGCGGAATCTGGCGCGCGGATTATTGCGGTCGACGCCGATACGCGCATGATCGGCGTGTTGCAACAAGAGCTCGCGGCGTTTCCGAATGTACAAATCGTGCATGCCGATATTTTGCAATTCGATTGGTCGCTCGTGTCGTGCACCACGCCGATCAAAATCATCGGCAACATCCCCTACAACATTACCTCGCCGATTTTATTTTGGCTCTCGGATCATCGCGCCAAAATCAGCACAGCGATTTTGACCATGCAGCGCGAAGTCGCCCAGCGCGTCATGGCGCCGCCCGGTTCGCACACCTACGGCGCGCTCTCGATCGATCTGCAAGTCGTCGCACACATCGAACGCTTGTTCGATATCAGCCCCAACTCGTTTTTTCCCGCACCGAAAGTCACCTCCAGCACCATTCGCGTGCGCTTTCCCGACCCGCCGCCATATCCCGTGCGCGATCTCGAGCATTTTCGCCGCGTGGTGCGCACCGCGTTTGGCAAACGCCGCAAGATGCTACGCAACACGATTCCCCCCGCCGCGCTCGAACACGCGCAGATCGATCCGACGCGCCGACCCGAATCGCTGACCATTGAAGAGTTTGTGCGATTGGCTGAATTTGTTTACGCCGCATAACTTTGAGAAACGTCCCCAAAGTTATGCGGCGAAGCACCGTAAGATGCTTGACCCGCTGGACTGGCTTGCTATAGCGCGGACCATGTCGATCACAACGACGCATCGCTACATCGCCGTCGACGGCGCTATTGGCACTGGCAAATCCACCATCGCCCGCATGTTGGCCGACGACCTGGGCGGGCGGTCGGTGTTGGAGCCGCTCGAAAAAAATCCGTTTCTCGGCGAATTTTACAAAGACCGCACGCGGAACGCCTTCAAGACGCAAATTTATTATCTGCTCTGCCGCTATCAGCAGCAAATGGAACTCAAGCAGCAGGATTTATTTCACACGATCACGATCTGCGATTACACCTTTTCCAAAGATCGCATCTTCGCGCTGCTCAACTTGAGTGAAGACGAACTCACCTTGTACGACACGATTTTCAATCTGCTCGACACGCGCTTGCCCAAACCCGACCTCGTGATTTATTTGCAGGCGTCAATGCCGGTCATGCGCGAACGCATCAAGATGCGCGGGCTGGCGAGCGAGAAAAATATCACGGAAGAATATCTCGAACAAATCACCGACGCCTACAATCGCTTCTATTTTAATTACACGGCCACGCCGTTGCTGGTGGTGAATTCCAACGATCTCGACATTGTGCACAACAACGACGACTGGTTGAATTTGCGCACGGCGATTCTGGAACACAAACAGGGGACCGCGCATTATCATTACGTGGGCGGACAAAAATAATGGTCACGATTCCGCAACTGTTGGCCAAAAAGGGGCGCGAAAAAATTACCGCGCTGACCTGCTACGACGCGTCCTTTGCGCGACTGCTGGACACCACCGCTCTCGACATTCTGTTGGTCGGCGATTCGCTCGGCATGGTGATTCAAGGCCACGACACGACAATTCCTGTCACCATCGACGACATTATTTATCACACACGCTGCGTCACGCGCGTGGCGAAACGTGCACACGTCGTCGCCGACATGCCGTTCATGAGTTATCAAACCAGCATCGCCGATGCATTGCGCAACGCCGGGCAACTCATGAAAGTTGGTCGCGCGGAATCGGTGAAGGTGGAAGGCGGCGCGGAACTCGCGCCCATCGTGGCCGCCATGACCGCGGCCGGAATTCCCGTCATGGCGCACATCGGCATGCGCCCGCAGGCGATTCATCTAACCGGCGGATACAAAGTGCAAGGCAAGACCGCCGATCAAGGCGGCGCACTGCTCGCCGCGGCGCGTGCGATTGAAACGGCCGGCGCGTATGCGTTGGTGTTGGAAGGCGTTACGATTGAAGTCGCCCGCGACATTACCGCTGCCCTCACGATTCCCACCATTGGCATTTGCGCCGGACCGCATTGCGACGGACAAATTTTGGTACTCTACGATCTGCTCGGCATGAATCCAGACTTTGCGCCGCGCTTCATGAAACGCTACGCCGAACTCGCCCCCACCATTCGCGACGCCGTTGCGCAATACACCCACGAAGTCCGTGCGGGCGAATACCCGACCGAAGCCCATGCGCATCATCAAGTGGTGGCGCGATCACTCGCTCGCGCAAAATAAATCGAGGGACGAGGGACGACCGCTCGCAGGCTCGCTGGGACGAGGGACGCAACGGCAGTGACATCGGGACCTCGGACATTGGACCTCGGACAAAACAATGAACCTCATCGAATCACCAGACGCCATGCAGTCAGCCGCACTCGCGTGGCGCGCGGCGGGTGAGCGTGTGGTGTTGGTTCCCACCATGGGCGCGTTGCACGCGGGACACGCGTCCCTTTTAAAAATCGGACGCGCGCTGGGCAGCACACTCGTCTTGTCGATTTTTGTAAATCCGGCGCAGTTTGGTCCGCACGAAGATCTCGAAACATATCCGCGCACGCTCGACGCCGATTTCTCAATCGCCCGCGAATGCGGTGTCGACGCCGTCTTCACGCCAACCGCCGCCGCCATCTATCCGGAAAATTTCCGCACGTTCGTTGATGTAACAGAACTCGATGCGGTGTTGTGTGGTGCGCAGCGACCGGGACATTTTCGTGGCGTCGCAACGGTCGTGCTCAAACTGTTCAATCTGATTTTGCCACACACAGCAATCTTCGGTGAAAAAGATTTTCAACAATTACAAATCATCCGTCGCCTGACGCACGATCTGGCGCTGCCCATCGAAATTATTGGTGCGCCGATTGTGCGCGAACCCGACGGTCTCGCCTTAAGTTCGCGCAATCGCTATCTCTCGCCCGCAGAACGCACGCAGGCCGTCGCCATTTCTGCCGCGCTCGCCCACGCAAAACATCTGGTTGCCCACGGCAGCACCGCCGCCGAAAAAATTCAGCACGCGGTCGTCGAAGCACTCCACGCCGCCGGAATTCGCGTGATTGATTACGTCACGATTGTTGATCCGAATACGCTGCTGGAAATTTCCACACTCACTCCCACCGCCCGCCTCTGCATCGCCGTACATGTTGGATCGACGCGATTGATTGATAATGTGGCGCTGGTGTGACCAATCCCATTGCCGCACGCGGGCAACTCTGTTACAAACTGCGCATGGAAATTATCAGCGCGAGTGTGTGTCTGCCGGTTGATCAAGCGCCGTTGGCCGATGGCGGGATTGCGATTGATCACGGTAAAATCGTTGCGGTCGGAACGGCGGCGGAATTGGCAAAGCAGTATCCGGACGCGACCGTACACAACCATCCCAAACAGGCATTAATCCCCGGTTTGGTGAATGCGCATCTGCATGTCGATTTGGCGCAGTTTTGTTGTACGCCGTTTGTCGCCACACCCGCGAGCGAAACCACCGAGGCACCGCCCAGTACCCCGCATGTACATTGGCTCCGCCAGAGTCTCGAATTTCGGCAGAAGGCGCAGCTGCCGCAGATTATTGAATCGATCCAACATTGTCTCACGCGACTCACGCAATATGGCGTGACGACGGTCGGCGCATTCAGCACCTACGATGCCGCGCACGAATTATTCGCGAAGAGCGGATTGCGCGCCACGATTTTTGCGGAATTGTTTGGCAGCGCACCGGCCGAAGGCACGCAAGACCGCTTCGAAAGTGCGCTCGCCTTGCACGAAAAATTGGGTAACGGCAACAATCATATCCAACTCGGACTCGCGCCGCTCGCACCGTATTTGTTGTCGCGCAATGTGTTGGGTATCGTCAGTCAACACGCCGCGGCCGATCATATTCCGCTGGCGATTCACGCCGCCGAATCATTTGAAGAGATGGAATTCTTTTTTAATTCCTCCGGCCCGATCGGCACCGAAATTTTTCCGCTCATGGGCTGGGGAGCCGCATCGGGACAGGAATTGCCGCCTCCCTACAAAAAAACCCCGATCCAATATTTGGCCGACATCGGTTTTCTGGCCGCACATCCCACCATTATTGGCGGATTGCATTTAAGCGCGGGCGATGTCGCGTTGCTCAAAAAACATGCGTGCTGCGTGGTGTTTTGTCCACGCGCAGTGCGCGCATTTTCGCTGGGTGAATTTCCGCTCGGAAAATTATTGGAAGCGGGCGTAACGGTCGCACTCGGCACCGAGGCCCAATTTTCCAGCACCAATGGCGATGTCTGGGACGAGATGCGCGCCGCACTGCAATTCGGCGGATTGCCGGCCGATCAGGTGTTGCGCATGGCCACGCTGGAAAGTGCAAAGACGCTTGGTCGCGCCGACACCATTGGCAGTCTCACGCCGGGGAAATTTGCGGATTATGTGTTGGTCGATTTGCCAACACCCACATCGGCCGAGCGCGCCGCGGAACAACTGATTCAATCCACCACCACGACACGCGTGCACAATGTCGTCGTTGGCGGGAAGTCACTCAAAAATGCTTAACTGGATTCGTCACAAACTGCGGCAATACTTTCTGGCGGGACTCCTCACGCTCATCCCACTCATCGGCACGATCTGGATTTTAAAAATGATCGTGATGTGGTCGCAGGATTTTTTTCTGGGGCTCTTGCCAGAACAGTGGCGCCCGCACGCGCTGTTCGGCAGCGACATTCCGGGCATTGGTCTGGCGGTGGCGATCGTGATTATCCCGATCGTCGGCATGATCACCCAAAGTTTTCTGACCAGACAATTCGTGCGCGCCGGCGAATGGGTCATGGCCCGCATTCCCGTGGCCCGCACTTTTTACTCCGGCATTCAGCGTTTGTTGCAATTGGTCTTGGGCGACACCAATTCAAAAATGAATCGCGTCGTGATCGTCACGTATCCGTATCCCGGCAGCAAGGCCTACGGTTTCGTGACCGGCGAAACATCACTGCCCGACGCCAACGGCGTGCCCGTCAAACATCTGCGCATCTTCATTCCCACCACACCCAATCCCACATCGGGATTTCTCCTGCTCATTCCAGAGCGCGACACCATGCCCAGTAATATCCCGATTGATCAAGTCAGCAAGATCATCGTCAGCGGCGGGTTGATGTAATTGGGTCGATGTGCCGTAATTTCCTTTGACGCAACTTCGCATGAATGCCACATCTGCGCGCCATGACGAAAAAGGACGATGCCCCGCACGCGATTGCGAATCGCAAGGCGGGATTTAATTATGTACTGCTCGATCGCTTCGAGGCGGGGCTGGTGCTGACCGGCAGCGAGGTCAAATCGATGCGCGCGGGCCGGGCCAATTTAACCGACGCGTATGCGTTCATCAAAGGGGGCGAACTCTGGCTGTTGAATTGTCACATCAGTCGCTACGATCCGGCGGCGAACAACAATCACGAACCGACGCGCACGCGCAAACTCCTGCTCAAAAAATCCGAGCTCAACAAACTGATCGGGAAGATGAAAGAGAAAGGGCTCACGGTGATTCCTACGCGACTTTATTTCAGCGCGCGCGGTTTTGTGAAATGCGAGATCGCGCTCGCCAAAGGCAAGCAAAACGCGGACAAGCGCGACACGATCAAAAAACGCGAGGTCGATCGATCGTTGCGGCGGGCGCTGAAGCGGTAATATCGCAATCCCATTTCCACTGCGACCATACCACTGCGACGGCAATCAGCAGCATGCCGAGGAGTTGCGGCGCGGTGAGTTGTTCGCCCAGGAGCATCCACGCAAATAATGTTGCCGCAATGGGTTCGGTCATGCCGATCAGCATGGTGGAAAACGCACTCACGGTTTTGAGTCCTTGCAACTGACACCAGGTGGGCGCAGTCGTACCAGCGAGTCCGATGAAAATACCATAGCCCCACGGTAAGTCGCGCCAGGCGGGCATGAGCGGACGACCGAGACTTGCGGCAATCAGCAACACGACCATCCAAAATCCGAGTGAAATTAAAAATGTGTGGGCGAGCATGCGATGGCTCGCGATTCCCAATGCATGACCGCGACGACCAAGCACACTGTACGCACCAAACGCCCACGCACTGACGAGTCCGATCGCGAGTCCAAATTTTCCCACGCGCCAGACATCGACGTGATAACCGCGCACCAACAGCAAACAGCCGACCAGACTCAGTCCCAACACGATCACAATTTTTCGTGACCAGCGCCGTTGCGCCGTCGCACATTCGTAGAGCGCAATCCACACGGGTGCGGTGTATTGCAGCATCACCGCCACTGCGATATTCGTGGTGCGAATCGCCTCGTAGTAACAATAACTCATCGCGACAAAACTCGCGGCCTGCGCGGTCACGAGTCGCCATTGCGCGCGCGTGAGCGGTGGATTGCGTGTGAGCAACGACCAACCACCGAACACACCGCCCGCAATCGCCACACGCACGACACTAATCACGACGGGCGTGAGAGCCGCATCAAATCCGAGTTTTGCGGTCGTGGCCGAAATCGCCCACAACAACGACGCCAAGACGATCCACAATATTCCGATCATGGCGACCGCTGTAGCAGATTGCATCCACCACGAACATCTTTACATCACACGCACCATCGCCTATGCCGCGCGCATGGGCTCTAATGTGGCAACGACGGCGCTTTCCGGCGCGGCGCGTTTTCTGGCCGCGGCGCAACGACGCACGGTCGATCGTGCGCCGGTCTGGCTGATGCGCCAGGCAGGACGCTATTTGCCGGAGTATATGGCGCTACGCCGCTTGCATGATTTTGTGACCTGTTGCACCACACCGGAACTCGCGACCGAAATTTCGCTGCAACCGTGGCGCCGCTTTGGTGTCGATGGCGTTGTGGTGTTTTGCGATATCCTCATGCCGCTTGCCGCGATGGGCCTGGAATTTTCGGTGCCCGACGGAGGACCACGACTGTCGCCGATTATGTCGTCGCTGGCCGATGTACACCGACTGAAAACGCCCGATGCGAGTACGGCGTTTTCCTATCTGACCACGACACTTTCGAATTTGCGCAGCGAATTAAACGATCGTGCCGCCGTGATTGGTTTTTGCGGCGCGCCGTGGACCGTCGCGTTGTACATGATCACCGGCGGCGCGAAAGCGAATCGCGCGGAAGTGCAGCAACAATTGCTGCACGATGAAAAATTGCGCACCGCACTCTTCGACAAACTCGTGCCGATGCTCGCCGATTATCTCACCGTGCAAATTCAGGCGGGTGCGCAGATCGTGCAAATTTTTGATACCTGGGCCGGTTTACTCAGCACGCAGGATTACGAACGTTTCGCGCTACCAGTCACTCGCGCGGTCATCGAACGCGTGCGCGCGCATACCAACCGCGCGGCACCGATCACGATTTTCTGTCAGCAATGCGCACATCTGTTGCCACAATTGGTCGAGAGCGGCGCCGATGTGGTCAGCATCGATGCGCGCACCAATTTACAAACCGCACGCGAACAATTTGGTCATCGCGTGGCGATCCAGGGGAATCTCGATCCGGAAATTTTACTCACGACACCGGAAACGATCCGCACCGCCACCCGCGCCATGCTCGCCGTCGGCGGCACCACCGGCTACATCGCCAATCTGGGTCACGGCATCGATCGCCACACGCCAGTGGAAAATGTGGCGGTGTTTGTTAAGGAAATACAAAACGGGTCGTGAGCCAACATCCTTATGTTCCAAACCACCATCGACCACACACCCATCACCTTCGACACGGCCCTCGTGGAAAAATACGATCGCCCCGGACCGCGCTACACGAGTTACCCGACCGCCCCGCAATGGCAGGCCGATATTGACGATGCGGGCTATCGAAAAATTCTCACCAACAGTAACGACAGCGCGCGGCCGCTCTCGCTCTATGTTCATCTGCCGTTTTGTGAATCGCATTGCAGTTTTTGCGGCTGCAATGTCGTCATCACGAAACAGAAATCCGTCACCACACCGTATCTCGCCGATCTCGCGCGCGAACTCGCACTCGTGTCGGCAGCGCTCGATACGAAACGTGCGGTAGAGCAATTGCATTTCGGCGGCGGCACACCGACGTATCTCACCTGCGCTCAACTCCGCGACCTGTTCGAAAACATCACACAGCATTTTCATTTCGCGCCCCACGCCGAAATCGGCATTGAAGTCGATCCGCGCGTCACAACTCTAGAACAACTCACCACGTTGCGCGCGTTGGGATTCAATCGTGTGAGCATGGGCGTGCAGGATCTCGACCCCGATGTGCAAGTGGCCATAAACCGCGTCCAACCGCTCGATCAGACCGCGCGCCTGATTATTGAAGCACGACGTTTGGGATTTGAAAGTGTGAACGTCGATCTGATTTACGGATTGCCGCTGCAGACCGCGGCCGGCTTTGCGGAAACCGTCGACGCCATGATCGCCCTCTCACCCGATCGCATTGCGTGTTACAGTTTTGCGTATGTGCCGTGGTTGAAGGTGCAGCAACGCAATATCGCGCCCGAGACATTACCAAGCGCGACGGAGAAATTGGCGATTTGGTGTCACACGATTTCGCAATTCGCGCAGGCGGGTTATGAAATGATCGGTTTTGATCATTTTGCAAAATCGACCGACGAACTCGCGATCGCGCGCCGCACCGGCACGTTGTGGAGAAATTTTCAGGGCTACACCACGAAAGCGGGGACCGATTTGGTGGCGTTTGGCATTACGGGCATTGGCGACATCGATGGGCATTACATCCAAAACGAAAAAAAAATCCCCGCGTATCGCCGCGCGCTCATGGCGGGGAAATTACCAACAACACTCGGCTGCCATTTAACTCACGATGATCGTCTGCGTCGTTTCGTCATTCGCGAACTGTTGTGTCATCAACAACTCGACTTGAACAAATTCGCCATGCGCGCCGGAGCCACATTCGACGCCTATTTCCCGGGCATTTCCGAAATACTCGCACCACTATGCGCCGACGATTTGGTCAGCTTGACTAACACCGCACTCACGATCTCACCGTTTGGGCGCTTATTCGCCCGCAACGTCGCGATGTGCTTCGATGCATATCTTGCCGCACCCGCCGGTGAAAAAAAATATTCGCGGACGGTGTAAGTGGCAATTCCCTCTCCCTTTGGGGAGAGGGCTAGGGTGAGGGGGAGACGACAATGTTTCGCACTCACCTCTCGCGCAGCCGGGCTTTGCGCCACGATGCCACCCCACACGAACAACGCCTGTGGCGACTGTTGCGAAACAAACAATTGTCCGCCAGTAAATTTCGACGGCAACATGTGATTGGAGAGTACATCGTTGATTTTTACTGCCCGCAATATCAGTTGGTAATTGAGCTCGATGGTGGCGGACACACAGAACACAATCAGCAACAACATGATTGCACGCGCGATGAATATTTGTCTGGCGTTGGTTGTACCATATTGCGATTTTGGAATTCGGATCTGGATCAAAACTGCGAAGGAGTTTTGTTGAAGATTATGGAGACGATTGAAAAATTGAGTGCTCCCCCTCACCCTACCCTCTCCCCAAAGGGAGAGGAAAACCACCTCGCATCATTGCTCGACACCCTTCCCACCACCAGTGACATTCTGCGCAAAGGCGACGACCGCATCAGCGCGTATCGCAGCGATACGATGCTGACGGGCAATCCCGATGCGGTCGTGCGACCGGGTACCACGAAAGAGTGCGCCGAGATTTTGTCGTACTGCCACGCGCAGCGCATTCCCGTCACCGTGTGCGGTTCGCGCACCTCCATGACCGGCAGCTCGGTCGCGGAATCCGGGCTCGTGCTGTCGATTGAAAAAATGAACACCGTGCGAGACGTGGGTGTGTGGCACGGTCGCCCCGTTGCGATTGCCGGCCCCGGCATCATTCTCGGCGAGTTTCAACGCGCAGTCGATGCCGCACATTTTTTTTATCCACCGTCGCCCACGAGTCGGAACGAGGCGATGCTCGGCGCCACGATTGCCACCAACGCGACCGGCGACAACACCTACAAATATGGCCCTACGCGCCGCTACGTGCGCGAATTAACGGTTTTGCTCTCCGACGGTTCCGAACGAATTATTCGCCGACCCGACGATCACGTCGTGACCGAACAAAAAAATACCGCCGGTTATTATTTGCACGGCGACGAGATTGATTACTTCATCGGTTCGGAAGGCACGCTCGGATTGATCACCGAAGTCACGGTCGATTTACTCTCGCAACCGCATCCGCAATTTGGTCTCTTTATTTTTTTTCCAACCAACACGTCCGCACTCGACGCGATTGTAGCCATCGACGCCGATGCGCGCGTGCGACCGAGTGCGCTGGAGTTTGTCGACGGCAACGCGCTCGCCATTATGGCGACGCATCCCGAATTTCCCGGCGTGCCCGACGGCGCAGGCGCTGCACTCATCGTGTATCAGGAATATGCGGAAGAGATGCGCGATCCGCTCATGAACGCGTGGTTTGAAATATTGAGTGCGCAACATCCGCAGATGGCGGCGTTGCTCGATCACACCATTGTATCCACGCAACCGGCCGATGAAGCGCGGCTGCGGGCGTGGCGGCATCATATTCCGGCGCGCGTGAATGAATTGGGACAACAATTTTCGCGCGAGAGTGGCGGCGGCAAGGTCGGATCGGATTGGTGGGTGCCGCTCCCGCGCATGCGCGCAATGATGGATTTTATGTACGTACGTTCGGAGCAGCTACACATTCCATTTCTCGCGTTTGCGCATTTGGGCAACGGACATCCGCACGTGAATTATTTGTGTCGCACGCCGGACGAAATTGCGCGCGCCAAATCCGTATTAATAGAATGCTGTCACCAGGCCGTCCGCTTGGGCGGCGGCGTGGCGGGCGAGCATGGTTTAGGCAAACTCAAACGCGATCTGTTGGCAATTCAATATCCGAGCGCGATGATCGAAAAAATGTACGCGCTGAAAAATCACTACGATCCGCACTGGATACTCGGACGCGGGAATATCCTGCCTGTGCCTCCCGGCCTATAAATTCCTTGGCAGTTCGGCGCAAATTCAGTAGCAGCCGCGGCATCGATGAAATTCACCTACACAGATCACGCTGAATCCGTGTTGGCATCTCGGGAAATCCGCAGGGAATGGGTCGCCCGTGTAGTGAATCATCCCGAACTGATTACTGCGGATGAGTCCGACGCGACACTCAAGCATCGATTAGGGAGAATAAAAGAGTTTGGGAACCGCGTGCTCCGTGTCATAATCAACACCGAGCTGGTTCCACCACGCGTCGTCACGGCTTTTTTTGACCGATCAATGAAGGGGCAATTATGATGTTAAAGATCGATAAAGGGGCAGATGCGTTATATTTGAGACTCGATGATTCAAAAATCGTCGAGTCGGAAGAAGTCTCGCCAGGCATTGTGGTTGATTATAATCGCAAGAACCAAGTCGTCGGCATCGAGATCCTAAATCTCTCCCAGCGCTCATCAAAACTGAATTTTCGAGAGCTGCAATTTCAGACCGCCTAAGAGGCCCACATGGATTGCTCACTCACCACGGAACAACAGGCGTTGCGGCAGATGGTGCGTGAATTCGCCGAAGGCGAGTTGGCGCCGGCGGCGTATCAACTCGATCGCGACGAAACATTTTCGGTCGAACTCACCAAAAAAATGGGCGAGTTGGGTTTGATGGGCGTGATGGCGCCACCGGAATTTGGCGGACTCGGACTCGACGTACTGTCATACGTCATCATCGTGGAAGAACTGGCGCGGGTCCATGCATCGCACGCCGCAACCGTTGCCGCACACAACACACTCGGCGTGGGCCCGATTGCGAATTTCGGCTCTACGGCCCAAAAACAGCAGTATTTGCCCGATTTGTGCGCCGGGAAAAAATTGTGGGGATTCGGACTCACGGAACCAGACGCCGGCTCCGACGCCGGCAGTTCCAAAACCACCGGCGAATTGAAAAACGGCACGTGGCACATTAACGGCGCGAAAATTTTTATTACCAACGCCGCCTCTGAAATGACCGCAGGTTGTACGGTACAATGCATCACCGATACGAACGCCGACGGGAAAAAAGAGGTGAGCTGCATTCTCGTCCCGCAAAACACACCGGGATTTACTGCCCGAGCGATGCATGGAAAATTAGTCTGGCGCGCGTCGAACACGGCCGAATTATTTTTTGATAACGTGAAAGTCCCGGAAGAAAATTTACTCGGTCAACGCGGCGAGGGATTTAAGCAGATGTTGAAAACGCTCGACGGCGGACGACTCGGCATTGCCGCCATGGGTTTGGGCGGCGCGCAGGGCGCATTCGAGGCGGGATTGGCGTACGCAAAAACCCGCCGTGCCTTTGGCAAACCGATTGCGCAATTTCAATCCAACGCCTTCAAACTCGCCGATTGCGCCATGCACATTGAAGCCGCGCGCGCGCTGCTCTACAAGGCGTGCTGGCTGAAAGACAGCGGGCAGGCGTTTGCGACCGAAGCGGCCATGGCGAAATTATTTTGTTCGCAAGTCATGAAACTCGTGGTCGATCACGCGGTGCAATTGCACGGCGGTTACGGTTGCATGGAAGAATATCCCGTCGCACGTTTCTACCGCGACGCCAAACTCCTCGAAATCGGCGAAGGCACCAACGAAGTCCAACGCCTCGTCATCGCGCGCAACCTCGGATGTTTTGGGGAGTGAGGAACGACCAATCGTGTGGAATATTTATCTGGCCACCGCAACAAATTCCGCAAAAGACGAGGACACCGGAACCGGCAATTTATCTTCCAGCAAGCCTTGCACATGTAGCGTAATCGCTTCATGCATATTACTCTGGATTTCTTCGCGCGTTGCACCGGTCGCGATACAGCCCGGCAAGTCCGGAGAATACGCCGAAAATCCAGCCCCAGTTTTTTCAATCACCACCAAGAATCGGTACATAATTATTTCTCCCTCTTCAACTCAGCCTGCTTCAGGATACTATTAAGCGTTCCCGGCGCCAAGTCATCATTCAGGGAATGGCACGCAATGGTCACGCGACCGCGTTTCATTGCATGTTTATATTGGCGATGACTGCCCTTGGTCCGCACCTGATACCAGCCGTCACCTTCAATGAGCCGAATGATGTCCCGTACTTTCATCGGTGCAGCCGTACTAAATTTGCGCACGCGCTGTCAGTAAAAAAGACGCCAAACTCCTCGAAATCGGCGAAGGCACCAACGAAGTCCAACGCCTCGTCATCGCGCGCAACCTCGGATGTTTTGGGGAGTAGCGGATCGTCATCGGATTTTTCGTCATCGTAATCTGCGTTCTAATCCTCATCTTGATCCATTCATCAGCGAAATCGAAAAAGCGATGATGAACTCGATTAGGATCAGGATTACGAGCACCCCGATTACGACCCGCAACTCGCAACCCACCGACCCATTGATCCCTCGACCCAATTCAATCCGGCGACTCGACTTCCCGTTTTGGCGCGGGCTCACCACGCAGCATCCGCCAAACCCGCTCCGAAGGCACATAAACACCCAATTGCGTGGCATAGCGATTGCTAATTCAAACGGCACAAGGGGAAAACTATGCGCCGATACCTGATACCTGTTACAAAACGTCTGCTCTGCCGCGCGCTGCTGCTGCTCTGCCTGCCGGCGCGACTGGCCTTTGCGGTGAACGACACAGACTGTACCGTCAAATCCGTCACTGCTCTGCAAGACCTCTACGAGCAGCGCGGCTATTTCGCGGCGGACTGTGTCGAGACCGATGGCCGTTTTCTGGTCGTGGTCAGCGGCACGATCGCACTCAAATGGCCGGTCGGTTCCTTCAAGCCGTGGCCGATCCATTTAAAAGGCATCAATCAGGGCAAACTCGACGCATCGGATTGGATCGCCGATCCGGGTTGCCTGCTGAATATTTCCGATAATGGCAATCTGATCGAAGATCTCACGATCGACAACGGCTACGGCAGCGGCGTGTGCATTTCCGGCACCAACAATGAATTACGCCACGTCACAATCGATGGGGGATATGGTTCGGGTCTCTTGCTGAGCAAAGAGGGCAACACAATTACCAACAGCACGATTCACGGCAGCCACGACGCGATTACGTATGGCGACGGGGTCAGCTGTGTGGACGCCAGCACGACATTCAAAGCAGACGACGGCCCGCCCGCCAATGCGTGCAAGGCAGCGGCCGCGTCAACGGACTGTCCCGACGGACTCGTCTGGAGCGATTTCCTAGGGAAGTGTACGGCCGCAACGCCGGGCGGAGGCAGTACAGGCGGTAGCACCGGCGGAACCACAGCAGGCGCAACCGATGATCCCACCGCACCGTCGCCGATTTTTTGTTCTGCGGCGGCATTGCTCGCTGGCGCGAGCAAGTGTTGCAAGGATCCGCTGGCGACGTACGATGCGAAGAGCAACACGTGTGTAGCGGCCGCGGCCAATATTGTGGATATTGATCAAGATGGGGTGCCGGATTCCATCGATCATTGCGTCGGGGTAAACGATCCGACCAACGTCTGCGCGACCGGTGGCACCACGGGTGGATCAACCGGCGGGACCACGGGTGGAACGACGGGCGGCGGTACAGCAACGGCCGATCCTATCAGTAATCCGGCGGTGGCCTGCGGGACTGCGAAGTCCGGGGCGTCTGGCACCGCCGGTGGCGCGGGGATCTCCACCAATGCGACTGGTTGCAATGCAACGACTCCGACCCCGAACACCAGCGGACTCTCGCCCACCATTGCCAGCACGGGCGGCGGCAGCTGCGCGTTGATTCTTAATCAGCGGGCGGTGCCGGCCCAATGGATTCGTCTGGCTGCGTCGTGCCTCCTGTTGGTCGGCATGTTATTCTGGAGACGTCGTCGCGGTGCAGCACTGACAACACGGTGAGCAACATGAAACAACGTCAGCGACATCGACAAATCATCGCGAGCCTCGGATTTTTTTCATTGCTCGTCACGACACCATGTTACGCACCAAGTCTCCGACCATTCGATCACATGCCCGATGGCTGCATCGATTATTCATTGCCGACCATCTCGCGTCCGTACGCCGTGCCGCCGAGTGAAAAAAATCAACAGCGCTACGAAATCTGTCTGGATGGCGCTGGGAGCGAGGCGCCGAAAATATACACCAGCACCTTTTTCGCTCCCGCTGAGCAGCATGGACAAACGTTTTGCTACGCGCTCGTTGACCAATACGGCACACCCGCACAACTCACTAGTCCGCTCACGGTCGCGTTATCGATCCGGTTGCAGGGTTCGGATTGTTTCGGCAAGGCAACGGTGAATTTTTCGCCGGTCGTTGTGAGTACGCCGAATCAAAATCCGATCGCGCCGCCCCCAGCAACTCCGGCGACAGATGCGGACAACGACGCCGATCAAGATCATGATAGCGTGGATGATGCGAAAGATAATTGTCCCACCCAATTTAATCCCAGCCAGGCCGACGATAACGGAAACGGGATTGGCAACGCGTGCGATCCAACGATCACACAAATTCCCTGTTCGGCGAATGCGGTGTTAGTTGGTGTGAAAAATTGCGTGGCGTGCAGCGACAAACAGGTCTTCGATGCGACCATTTCACAATGTGTGGCGGACCGCGATGGTGACGGGGTGAGCGACACACAAGACGCCTGCCCAGACATCGCGGACCCGTCGAATCAGTGTTTGCCGGCGAGCGCGAATATTGCGCCCATTCCGTTGGCGGACGGATCATCCGGTTGCACGCTGATCGGCGCACGCGAACCGTTGTATCGTAATCACTACATGCCACTGCTAATTTTCGTCATGATCGCGTGGACCATCGGGCTTGCCATCATCACCTGGAATTATTCGAGATAATTTTTTGCCTCTATGTCCTTGCGTCCCTACGTCCTTATGCCCTGGCAAATAATAACGGACTGGCGTAGGGACATCGGGACATAAGAACGTAAGGACAAAAAAATCACCCGATCAACACACTCACCAATCCGACCGCGTGCAGCAGCAAAATGAAAATATAGTAGACGACGACGAATAGGAGTCCGAGGCGGCCGGTGTGCCAGCGATGATGACTGAGCAGCACCCACGCACCGAATACCGTGATCAATACCTTGAGCGACCACGCTTGGCGCGGCCCCAACATCTGCAACAGATTGCGCATGAACGGATTGGCTTCGGCGGCGACGCGGGTGTAAATGCCGTAGTGCGTGAGCATGGCGTCGGCGGCACCGCACAAGACCAACACCACTGCAGCCATGATCCAGATGTTGCTCGGGCGATCGACGTAGCCTGGCACCTGCTCGGCCACGCGGCGCGCGCCATAGCGGCGGCCCCACAAAAAATATGGATTCAAAAATCGCGTGGGATGCGATCGGCGATCTTCTGGAGAAGTACGTTGCTCAGGAGGGTTCATCTTGCATCGCTGCCGTGCCCCCGGCCTCCGGCGTTGTCGCGGTCGAAATTTCAGGGGACTCGTTCCGCAACAGTTCCGCATACGACGCGTACGGGACCGGATAATCTGGCAGTGCTGCCGTTGGCGCGGGAATTGGGCGGATTGGCGTGACCACTCCGGTGGGCCCCACCACCACCGGTGAAAAAATTTCGCCAGCGACCGTGCCACCTTCCATCATTTCATTGTGCAGCAATTCGTTCGCCGTGAGTGCGGTGATCGCAGAAGCCACGATGCTGCCGACCTCTTGCACCGGTTGCACTTCGGTGATCTCTTCGCTCTCGTCGCCCATATCGAAATCATCGGACGGATCGTTGTGGTGAGTCGTGCTGGCAGTGCTCGCTGCACGCGCCGCCACGCTGTGAACGGCGGGCGTTGGCGCCGTGGGCACTTCCAGCATACCCGCGGCCGAGCGTGTGGGGAAACCTTGCAGTCGCACCGCGTGACGAATGAGTTGACGCGCCACATGTTGCGACAATCCGGTATGCGAAGCGAGTTTTTTGGCGTCGGCCCGACGAATCGCGTCGAGCGTGGTGTAGCCGGCCTCGCGCATGCGATCGATGGTTTCGCGCGAACCACCGTACATTTGCCCGAGCAAAATAATTTCTTCGGTACTGGCATTCACGTCGGGTTGTTCGCTGCTTTCCAACCGTTGCAAAAATTCTTCGGTGAGATCGCAATAATCGCGACACCCTTTGGAACTTGGCGCGTACGCCGTGACCGGCTGACCGCGACTGGCGGCCTCGCGCAGATGAATCGATTGGCGAATGACGGTTTCGAGTAACGCACCGCGAAAAAATCGGCGCAGCTCTTCCAGAATATCGCGCGCGAGCGCGGTGCGGCGATCGAAGAGCGTGGCCACCGCCATGTGATGCACCTTGTGACCGAACTCGGCTTCAAGTTCATTCAGAATTTCGAGCGCACGACCCACGCCATTCATGGCGTAGAAACTGGTCTCGACCGGGAGCAGCGCGACCTCGCTGGCCATAAACGCGTTGCAGGTTAAAATACCTAACGCCGGTGGGCAATCGATCAGGACAAAATCGTATTTCGGCACTTGCGTGATGAGCTCGCGCAGTCGCAGCAACCGATTGGGGCGCTTCATGAGTTCTTCTTCGGCGGCAATGGACAGCGGTGCCGAGGGAACGAGCGACAAACCTTTTGCCACCGGCATGGCGATTTCGGCGAGTAGTGCGCGATCGCTGGCGGGTTGTCCCATCGCCCAAAAAACGGAGCGCTCGGTTTTTTCGATTTCGATGCCGAACGAGAGCGAGGCGTGCGACTGCGGATCGAGGTCGATAAGCAAGATCTGATACTGCATTTCCGCCAGACACGCGGCCAAATTCACCGCCGTCGTCGTTTTGCCCGATCCACCTTTGTGATTCGCAATCGCGATTGTTTGCATGGGTTCCCCTTGTCAACGAATGTAAGATTCTTCGTAACAAAGTGAACTCGCCCAGTCAATTGAATGGAACGGTTTGCGCGATTTTTTTTTGTAATTTTTTACTGGCAAGTTGCCGTGATCGCTGAACTCGACGTCGAAAAATTTGCGAGCGTGCAATTCATCGTGACGCTGCCCGATTTGATTTGCGCGGTGCCGGAGTATTCGATCTGATTTTTCAGGTTACCGTTGGTCACAGAAGACGTGGTGGTGCGATTCGCATCGATCGTCATGGCCGCGCCCGCCGCGCCCGCCAACGAAAACGCCGCCGTCCAATGTTCCGTCATCGTGGTCGCAAACGACGCACCCGACGTCGATCCGCCGCTGACCGCTGCGCACGCCGCGTTCATGCCTTGTGAAATCGTGAGATCGCCGGAGAAACTTTGCGCCCCGCTGACCTGCACCGTACCGAAGATCGAGGAGACCGCGACCGAAAATCCCGTAAAGGTTCCGTCGGTGGCAACTTGTTGCGTGCCGGTGTCGCCGCTGCGGCGCAAATGCGCTTCGCCCGAAAAACTGGCCGATCCGCTCCCGGTGGCCGCAACATTGAGTGGTCCGAATCCGACATCCAGCGCACCACTGACACACATCTGTTTGCCGCCATCCGGGTCGTCTTCAGTGGCCTGGTTGATGCCCGACTCATTCGCCGCGATCGCCTTGGTTGCCACCGCTACCACAATCGCTTCCGTCGCGGATTTTCCGGTGCTCACACCGGCCGTGGTCGCAAGCGAGAGCGCTGGCCCCGAACCTTGCGTCACGTCATCGACCGATTGCAGCGCTGCGGAGTTGCCGCCGCCGCTATCGCACGCACCCAGCAGCACGCACAGCAGACTCAGTCCCATCCATGGTGTCGCTTTCATTGTCGTCTCCTTTGGTAACGCGCACCAAGCGGTACGCCGCATTGCTACTCTATGTATCGGCGGATTGCAGAAAAAGTTGCGCGTTTTGCTGGGATAATTTTTGACTATATAGTCAGCGTTTTTCTGGTATAATTGCTGGCTATGATTACACGTCAATTACCACTGCCCAAGAAATCCATTATGCTGCTGGGCCCACGCGGCACCGGGAAATCCACCTGGATTCGACAGCATTTCCCAGACGTCGCGACGTACGACTTGCTCAACACCAGTGAAGCGCTGCGACTCTCCAAAACGCCGTCGCTGCTGTATCAGGAACTCTCGCAGTCCAAGGCCCACAGCTGGGTGGTCATCGATGAAGTCCAAAAAGTCCCCGCACTCCTCGACGAGGTCCATCGACTCATGGAACAGCATCGACTCCGATTTATTTTGTCCGGCTCCAGCGCGCGCAAACTCAAACGCGGCGGGGCGAATTTGCTCGCGGGCCGTGCGATTCGCACGCAGATGTTTCCGCTGGTTTCTGCGGAGGTCGCCTTTCAGCGCCCGATCGATCAGGCGCTGCGTTTCGGCATGTTGCCCCAGGCGGTCACCACGAAAGATCCCACCGATTATCTGCGCACCTACGCCGAAGTCTATCTGCAGGAGGAAATTCGCGCGGAGGCGCTCACCCGTAGTATCGGAAATTTTGCGCGCTTTCTGGAGATTGCGGCGCGCCAGAACGGGCAGACCACCAACGTGACCAGTATTGCCCGCGACGCCACGATCGCCCGCCAAACCGTCGCCGGATATTTTGACATGCTCGTCGACACGCTCATTGGCGATTGGCTCACTGCATGGAAACTCAAACGCACCACCAAGCAAATCGCGCACCCCAAGTTTTATTTTTTTGATGCGGGCGTGACGCGCGCGCTGTCCGGGCGTTTGCCGTACCCGCCGTCACCAGAAGAGATGGGAGCACTGCTCGAAACCTGGCTCTTGGGCGGGCGGCGCGCCTACTTACATTCCGGCGGTCTGCATTACCCCGTACATTATGGGAGCAGCCACTACGGCGTTGAAGTCGATTTCGTCTGCGAAACGCAACAGAATATCCTCGCGATCGAATGCAAACCCGCCCCGCGCTGGGATGCACACTACAATAAAGGCTTGCTACGACTGACTGAAGAGCTCGGCAAGGATCGCGTTCGCTGCATCGGCGTGTATCGCGGTGAACGCGACCTGCATCATCACAACATCCACGTCATGCCCGTCATGTCGTTTTTGAAGCGACTGTGGAATGGCGAGATTATGAAATAACTACGGCGCATAACTTTGGGGACGTTTCTCGAAGTTATACGACTAAAAGAGGATCGAGTGCCGACACCACCACGCCTAGGCGTGTCGACGGTGCCAGATGTCGGAGATATCGAAATAACGACGCATAACCCAGAGAAACGTCCCCAAAGTTATGCGCCATAAAAGCAGGGCGACAGTTGCCTCTCGCCCTGCTTTTATGCTGTTTCGCGTGACGTACTTACTCACGACTCGCAACTCGCGACTCACGGCCCATTTCAATATCGATAATAGTCCGGCTTGAACGGGCCGTTCGCGTCGACGCCCAAATATTCCGCCTGATCATTGGTGAGTGTGGTTAATTGTACGCCGATTTTTTTCAGATGGAGGCGCGCGACTTTTTCGTCGAGGGCTTTGGGAAGTGTGTAGACCTTGTTTTCGTATTTTTTCGCGTTGGTGAAGAGTTCGATCTGCGCGATGACTTGGTTCGAGAACGAATTCGACATGACGAAGCTGGGGTGGCCGGTGGCGCAACCCAAATTCACCAAACGACCCTCGGCCAGAATCGTGATGCGCTTGCCGTTCTGCCAGATGACTTGATCCACTTGCGGCTTCACGGTTTCGCGCGTGAGATTTTTGTCGTTGAAGACGTCGTTCACGGCGATTTCGGAATCGAAGTGACCAATGTTACAGACGATCGCCTGATCCTTCATGGCGTCCATGTGTTTGCGGGTGATGACATCTTTGCAACCGGTCGCGGTAATAAAAATATCGCCGAGCGCCGCGGCGGAATCCATGGTGACAATTTGATACCCTTCCATCGCGGCCTGCAACGCACAGATCGGATCAATTTCGGTAATCAACACGCGCGCACCCTGCCCACGCAAACTCTGTGCACAACCCTTGCCCACATCACCGTACCCGCAAACCACCGCGACCTTGCCGGCGATCATCACGTCGGTCGCGCGCTTGATCCCGTCGAGCAACGATTCGCGGCAACCGTACAAATTATCGAATTTGGATTTCGTGACGGAATCGTTCACGTTGAACGCGGGACATTTGAGCGTACCTTTTTCCATCATTTGGTAGAGACGATGCACACCCGTCGTGGTTTCTTCGGAGAGTCCACGAATGGCCTTCAAGAGTTCCGGTTTCTTTTCATGGACCACGATCGTGAGATCGCCGCCGTCGTCGAGCAGCATGTTGGGGCCCGAACCGTCCGGCCATGTCAACGTTTGCTCCACACACCACCAATATTCTTCCTCGGTTTCACCCTTCCACGCAAACACCGGAACACCGGTCGCGGCAATTGCGGCGGCGGCGTGATCTTGGGTCGAGAAAATATTGCACGAACTCCAGCGCACAGTCGCACCCAACGCGGTCAGCGTTTCGATCAGCACCGCGGTTTGAATGGTCATGTGCAGACAACCCGCGATCTGCGCACCTTGCAGCGGTTGTTGCGCCGCATATTCCTGACGCAGCGCCATCAGTCCCGGCATTTCCGACTCGGCGATCGCAATTTCCTTGCGACCCCACGCGGCCTGCGACAGGTCTTTTACTTTGAAGTCGTTGGCGGTGAGTTTCGTGACGGTTGCGGATTTTCCTGTGCTCATAATACCTCCTGTTGGTTGCGGATTTTTCGACATGCGGGCGCGTCCATAGGGGATGTGCGAGGTGAGGTCAAGGGAATAGGGACGCAACTTTAACACGGCGGGCTCTGCCCCCGCACCCCCGACATCACGCGGGTCACTGGACTGGCACAGCCAGATCCAGCTCCCCAAATAGTCACGCAACTTTCTCAGCGATTTGCCGATAATAAAGTATGGGCCAACGAGTCTCGCCATTTCGACGTCGTGTGATGCGGCCGCAGACCTCGCCACTGCGTCAGCCGCATCGGGCGGCCAAACCGGTGATCGTTGAACAGCGCGCGGTGGCGGGCGATCGATTGACGCAGGCAACGGCGCAATTTTCCGGGGCGCGGCGATTTGAAACGACGACCGCTGCGCCAATTTTTTCGGCCTCGATCGGTGACGAAGAAAAAACCCGGGATGGATCGACTGCTGTCGATGGTGCAGACGACATTCACACAGGCGATGCCGGGCCGATTCCGTACGATCACAGCATCGCGCTGTTTCGCGCACTCAGCGGACTGGAAAATTTGCCAGCGGCGGCACGCGGGGAGATGGCGGGGAATGCGATGCATGCCGTGTTGCCAAAAAAATCGCGGCGCATCGATGAAGAATCGCTCATCCCATTGCTCCATTTTTTTGCCTCTGAGCTGATCGCTGGAAAGATTTCCGGCGCGGTATTGTTGGCAGCATTTACCGCCGTGCTCGCCGAAGTTGAAGGTCGAGCCGTATCAACCAGCGACGGAGAAATCTCGGCACCGCTGTATTGCATTGCCGCGCTGCTGCCGTCGGAACACGCGCCCAATCCCAATTCGCTGGCGTTGCCATTTTTGGCAGAGGTCTTTCGCACGCACCATTTCGACACCAAGGAATTGCTGCGCGAATTTTTTCCGTATCTGCAACGCGCGCACGAAGATCGCCTGAAGGCGTTTTCGTATTTGTACATTCTCGCTTCGGCGGGCACCGCGACGACTGGCACGACGGAACCATTTGTGAATTTGGCAGCGCTCGCGAATTTTGAGTCGCGCGTGAACACCACTGGTCGCCACGATGCGCTCGAAGCGCTGCGCAATCACGCGTTGTACGCCGCGGAACCCGCGCAATTGCTGGCGTCGCTGGCGATTGTGCAAAACGAATGCATCACCGAGGCGACCGCCACACTCGATCTGATTTTGAAAGATCACGGCTTCAAAATAATTCATGGCGCCGTGAGCAAAACACTCCGCACCTTACACAAACACGCCCACACGCTGCCCGAGAAACAACTGGCGCTCATTCCATTGTGGGAGGCCGCGATGCGCGCGGGAAAAAAACGGGAGGCCGAAAAATTCAAAAACCGCATCACCGCACTCATCACCCGTTTTCAAAAACTCAAGGCCGATGCGTTGGTGGCGGCGGGCGCCAGTCGCATCTTCGAAGACAATGGTCTCGCCGCTGCCGTGCGTTTGCCGGAGGAACACGGCGACGTAATGCCCCAAGAATGGCATCGCCTGATTCACATCCTCGCAAAAGAAATTTTACCCGAGGCGCGTGTGGAGTTGCGGAGTGAAAATCGCGTGAGGAGTTTTGACGCGGATGGCGGCGTGGTGATTGAGGCGAATGAGGAAGTGGCTGATCCGCAGGAATATGTGAAAGAAGAGGGCAGTGTTGGCCCGCTAGCCATTCCTCGTTTTGTTGCTGCTTATCGGCTGCGCATTGTACTTCCACAAATTTCCGCTTTCGAAGATCGGCTGCAGAAATTGTTGTGGGCGATTAGTCGGTTGCAATATCGTGAAAGAAAAGGACGACTGTTCATCGGACGTATTCAATCATTAGATCTTGTTGTCGGCGGAACGGCAGCGAATGTCCCGCAGGACGATTGGTGGAGTGGATTGAAAGAGAGTGGACTGGGCGGAGTTCGGTTTTTTGGAAGCGACGGAACGACGCAGCGCTTGGGCGAAGGCAGACAGTTCATTGCGAAGCCAAGTCACCGCGTTGCCATTGCCCTCGACGCGCACGCCGACAGACAATGGCAGCAATGCCTGACCACGAGCGCGTTGGCGCATTTTGCGCAAATAAGAGGAGAACTCGATCCCGACCGCGTTCCAGAAATAAATTTCGCACTCGCATCACCCAGCGCAAACAATACCGCGCAATTGCAATCGTTGATCGAAGCACTCGCAACCCATCCGGAGCTATTGGGATCTACAAAAATTCGACGTCAGCGCCTGTGGCGTTACGGTGCAGAAGTCGCCACCGTGAGTGCATTTTTCGCAGTGGGCGGTGTGGCAGGCATCACGGGCGGGCTCATCTCTTTGCTGCTGGCGGGAATACCCGAACTTATTGTGAAAGACGAACGTGGTACGAATACGTCAACGGCCTTTTTCGTAAACGACCAACGCCTCTGCACCGCACACCCCAGCATTTCAAGTTCCGGCGAACGGCGCGTCACCATCACCTTCGACCGCAATCATCCGCAGGCCGCGGAACTTTGTGCGCAGTGGAATGCGGTGCCGGGGGCGGTGCGGGCTGTTTTGGGAATAGGAGATAGGGAATAGGAGTTAGGAGGCAGGGAATTTCCCACACAATTGATCGCCCGGAGAGGGAGCAGCGCGTTCTCTATCGCCTATCTCCTATTTCCTATTGCATCGCCTCCCGGCGGCGGCTAAGGGCAGCATTCATCGAACCCCGCCAGGAGCGCACCTATGTGGAGCATCAACAATTACGATCATCTGGAATTTTTCGTCGGGAACGCGAAGCAATCCGCGTATTATTATCGCGCGGCGTTTGGATTTAAATTGGTCGCGTACGCGGGATTGGAAACCGGGATTCGCGATCGCGCGTCGTATGTGTTGGAACAGGGCACGATTCGGTTTGTGCTGACGACACCACTCACGCCCGAACATCCGGCCTGCGCGCATTGGGTCAAACATGGCGACGGGGTGCGCGCGATTACGCTCCTGGTCGACAACGTCCAAACCGCGCACGACGAAACCGTCGCCAATGGCGCGCACAGCGTGAAAGCGCCGCATGTGGTGAGCGACGCCAACGGCGAAGTCCTCATGGCATCGATCGCTACCTATGGCGACACGATTCATACCTTTGTGGATCGCAGCAAATATCGCGGTGTGTTTTTGCCCGGGTACGAACCGGTCGAAAAAGATATTATTTGTCGTCCGGTCGCGTTGCAATTTGTGGATCACGTCGTGGGCAACGTCGAAGACCATCAAATGAATCGTTGGGTAGAATATTACGAACGCGTGTTTGGTTTTCATCGTTTCTGGAGTGTGGACGACAAACAATTGCATACGGAATATTCTTCGTTGCGTTCCACCGTGGTGGCCAATCCCAGCGAAATCATCAAAATGCCGCTCAATGAACCCGCCGAAGGCAAACGCAAATCGCAGATTCAGGAATATGTGGATTTCTATCGCTCCGCGGGCGTGCAACATATCGCGATGCACACGGACGACATCATCGAAACCGTATGCAAATTGCGCGAAAACGGCGTGGAGTTTTTGGACATCCCGCAATCGTATTACGATGTGTTGGAAGCGCGCGTTGGGAAATTGGATGAAGACATGCGCACACTCGCCAAACTCGGAATCTTGGTGGACCGCGACGAACACGGCTATATGTTGCAACTCTTCACCAAAACCATCGAAGATCGCCCCACAGTTTTTCTGGAAGTCATCCAACGCAAAGGCGGTCGCAGTTTCGGCGTGGGCAATTTCAAAGCCCTCTTCGAATCGATCGAACGCGAACAAGCGAAGCGTGGGAATTTGTAATTTAAACAGCACAAAAAATCGGCAAAAATTCACAAATCATATCAGCAGTTTAAATACATGGGGACAGTCCCCGAACGCTAACTAGCTGAATTAGCGCGAAACTTTAGCACGGAGGGCTCTGCCCCTCACCGACGGAGAGCGCTGCGCGCTGCAATGACACTACCGCGCTGTTTGCCTTCAGCCACTGGCTGAAGTTTGCCAGCTTGCTCCCCCGACATCCCGGGGATCGCTGGACTGGCAAAGCCAGATCCAGCTCACCAAAAATTGCTCGCAACTTTTTTTTGCGGCCTGCCGATACACTGCACATGCGCGCCAGATTTCTTACAGGAACACAAATTGTCATGCGACACGTTCCCGTGTTGACCAACGGACTGTTGGCGAGCACAGCGGCAGCGGATGTAACCAGCGCCCATCATGTGTTGCCGGGTGGCGGTGTTTGGCAACAACACGCGCTGTTTCGACCGCACGCGCCCGCAGAAGCTGCGCACCAATTCGCCGCGCGCCTGGCGGTGAATCACGAACCGTCCGCCGCACTCGACGCACTCGACGCCGCCATGATGGCCGACACGTTGTCGCCCGCACAATGGTTCGCCAACTGTGTGCACGGACTGTTCATCGATGCGTTGTGGTGTCGTGATCACGTAACAACGACGAACGCTGCGTCTTCATCGGACAGCGTGGCGCGCATGGAACGCTGGATTGCGTGCGCCGGTCGGCGATTCGCAAATATTCCAACGGCCGTGCTTGAAAACGCTTTGCGCAAAAAAATTCAGGCGCTCGCGGCGCAACTGGGTCATGCGACGCTCGCCTCGCAATTGCCGGTGGCGTCGGACCACGATGCCAATTCGCCGGCGGCTCATCAGTGGTGTCAACGCCACATGATTCGCACGCTGCGCGCCGTGGCAAAAAATTTCGTGGTGCCATTGTCCAGAACCGGTCAGTGGTTGCGCGCCTACGCCGTCGCGCGCAACGTCCTGCCGCATATTTTTCCGCACACCGACGTCACGGCGTCCGATTACGCCGCCAGTTGCGATACGCCCGCGATCCACGCCTTCCATACGTGGCTCATGCAAATGCAACTCGCGAACGACGGACCACTGGCGAGCTTGCTGGAGATCGTTGCCATCCACGTGCGCCGCGCCCGCGATCCACGCATTCTGGCGCCCGCCTCATATGCGTCCGCTGCACACTATCTCGCCACCACCACCGACGCGCCGTTCCCGAACGATTTCATGTCGGCCGATATCAAAAAGATTTCGAATATGCTGGATGGGTACACGCACCGCATTGTGCACGCCACCGAGTCCTCGCCGATTCGTGCGGTGTCGCATGCGGGCGTCGTTGCGGGCGTGACCTTCGCCGTCATGGCGCATGCCGTGCCATTCGATTCGATGCACGAACGACTGTGCGTGATACACACCGCTCGGCATCTGTTGCTGCGGGAACTACCCCACGCGACTCAACAACATCTCGGCGCCACCATGACCTGTTTTTTTGCACTGCTCGATTTATTCCGCCATGCGTCGCCGTCTCCGTTCACGGATCACCGCCAAATCGCACAGGGCCTGCATACGTGGGCGAAGCATTTTCCCGCACTCATTCAGATCCGCAGCGGCGGTCGCAGTGACTATCAGACGGGCGTATTTACCGCCGCCGTGATTGGCTATCTGCGCGAGCAGGAAGAAACGTTTCGCACGATCGGCCTACCGCCCCGCTGGACCGAACGTCTCATCGACTGTGTGCGCCGTTTTGAAGAAATCATGCAACGCTATCACGCCGCCCCCTTCGAACGACAACTCGCGTACGCGATCGATGCAATGATGGCGGATAGCGCGCAGTAAGAAGGCAGAAATTACTCGTGGAGTTTTTGTTGCAACCACACGACGGCGTCGTGGGGAGACACTGCGGCAAGACGCGCGGCGTTTGCCGTGAAGAGTTGCAGAAATTTTTCCGGGGATTTTTGGTAGAGTGCAATGAGCGGGATGCCGTCGTCTTTGTAGACCGCCTGATTGAGCATCGCAGGCGCGGATTGATAGAGCGCGAAAAATTTCGCGGCGTGTGCGGGTGTCATGGCGACGAGCAGCGCCGCGACGCTGCGGGACGTTTGAAAATGCTGCCAATCGATCGGTTCATTCCAGTTGCCGCCCCAAATGGAAAATCCGTTGGCGCGAAACAGTGGCACCACAATTTCCGACATGCCAGGACGTTGATTTGCCCGATTCAGATACGCCAACCCGGCCGCCGGCCGCACATCCGCCGCACCGCTCATTTTGTCGTGCGGATTGATCCACGGATTTTGAATCGTGTTCAGATCAATCGCCAAGCCGTACGCATGTAGCGACGGCAGACCGCTGCCGTCGGAATTTTCGCGACAGTTGTACGCCGAGGTATTGTCGTCGGCCATTGCCCGCTGATCGTCACCGTCGTACACAGTCATCAATCGCATTTTATCGATCGGAAATTTTTGCGCATAGAGTTGCTGAAATATTTTCAAGACGGCGGGTGCGACGACATCCATGACCATCAATTCGCCATCGTCGTGCGATTTTCCTGCGAAATCAAAATAGGCAACATGGAGCAACGACAAACGTGCCAGCGGCACGGGACACTGCGCATTCCACAGATTGTGCGAGCGCAACTCGCCTTGCAACACCGCAGATACCGGCTCCGCACGAAAAGTCGCCGCGTGCGCTGCGAACGAAACGACCAGCACGCCGGTCACGGCGCATGGTAAATACCAACGCATGAATACTGACTATGCGTTGCCTCAATAAAAATCAACGCGCACATCGGTCACACCCCCGATACACTTCGCGGCGATGGGCCACGCGGATGATTTCAATTTGGATCGCGGTGTGGCGGATGTAATAGACGACACGATAATCACCAACACGATACGAGCGATACGCTTTGAATTCCCCTTTGAGTGGTTTCCCGACGTGCGGGGTCTCGGCGAGTTTGGCGATGGCGGTTGCGATGCGCAATTGCACCACCTGCGTCAGCGCACGAAATTGTTTTGCGGCGGTCGGCGCGAAAACAATGGTGTACTTAGCCACGCCGCCGCTCCCACACCTTCGCGAACGGAATCCCTTTGCCGGCATCGAGTTCACGACGCGCTTTTTTGATTTCAGCAACCGCCGCAGGATCGCTCATTAACTCGAGCGTTTCCAACCACCCTTCGTATTCCTCGATCGACATGAGCACGGCCTTCGGCTCGCCGTTGCGCGAGATGCAATAGCGCTCGAATGATTCATTGGCGTCGCGCACCAGCTCCAGCAGACGGGTTTTGGCTTCAGTCGTGGTAATGTATTTCATGGAGCACCTCGTATGGTCATTATTATAACCAGACATGGTCGCCACAACAACCATTTAATTGGCGCCTACCCCGTCCCATCGGCCGCGGCCTGATCGGTCCAGTTGGCTTCATTCCAACTCGTGGCATACGTCGGATCGCGGAATTGATAACCGGCGGGCGTGATCTGCACGCTTTCGAAATAGGTGTCGAGCATGACCGCCAAGCGCTGCGAAAATTTTCCGCGCGCGGCCAGAGATTTTTCGGCGGCCTTGCCGTGCGGGCTGTGCGGCACTGCGCCTGGATGAAACGTAAACGACCCTTCCTGAATCATCCCTTTGCGCGCGCCATAATTCGCATTGCAGAAAAACATGAGTTCATCGCTGTCGACATTGAGATGCGCGT